>Ga0302170_10000076_pt1 | contig 35648 bp, 35 predicted proteins | sample I_Fen_N2_1_FD_193492 | JGI IMG/M metagenome (GOLD analysis project Ga0302170, IMG submission 193492) | Peat permafrost microbial communities from Stordalen Mire near Abisko, Sweden - I_Fen_N2_1 | ecosystem: Environmental > Terrestrial > Soil > Wetlands > Permafrost | place: Sweden: Abisko...
TTTGAAATTTCGTGCAGGATTGCGCGCCGACTATTCGCGTATCACTGAAGGAGATGTACACGATACGTTGCAGGTAACGGGCAGAACCAGCAATATCTTTGCATGGAATGGTACCACGAGTGTGGTTTATAATGCTTGGCGAAACATCTTTCTTTCGTTACAGGTGGCACGTTCATGCCGTATGCCCGATGCTACGGAGATGTTTATTATAACTTCTAATAGCGATGGTACGGTATATGGCAATCCGGCTCTTAATCCTGAGTATGGATTGAATATCGATGCCGGCATTCGTGGCAATTTGGGTTGTTGGTACTTCGATTGTAGTTTGTTTGCTAATTTTCTTCACGATTTTATTTCATTGGAGTATTGGGAGGAATCAGGCAAAAAAGGAATTAACTATACGTATTTAAATGTGGATAGGGCTCGTATTGTGGGGGCTGAATTATCTATTGGTGCGAAGTGGTTGCATGTACTTCATCCCGATAATCGAGTAATATATAATGGTACGTTTGTTGTTACGAAAGGCGATAAGTTAACCGATTCTCCCGGTTGGTGGGGGGATGGCGTTCCGCTACGCAACATTCCGCCTTTTAATACGAAACAAGAACTTATGTTACGACGAATGTTGAATTCGTCACGTTCTATTTATGCGGGAGCGGACATTCGCTATTATACTACGCAGAACAGAATTGCACCTTCGTCCTACGGTGGATATGTTTCGCCTGCATATTGTTTATTTGGAGCTTCTGCCGGATTCACTTATTATCGCGGCAATTTGAAGTGGGATCTGAAATTGAAAGGAGATAACCTTGCCGATAATAAATACTGCCCTTTCGAATCAATCAGTTACGGCATGGGGCGCAATTGGAAGGTGCTGCTTACTGTTACTTTTTAATTGGCTAAAGAGCTTCTTCTAAACGCTCTCCATTGCGTAAAAGGTTACGTAAAGATAAAAGCTGATTGTCGAGCGACTCGAGTGCCTTAAGATTGCTCTTTTCGGCGGGAGTGGTAGTTAATACTTTATAGATTCCTCCGTTTTTTATCACTAAACGTTGTGCAGCCATTAATGCAAGGATGGGATCGTGGGTAGCTATTAAAACAATCTTTTCTTTTTTTACGAGCAATCCGAGGGCTTTCTTCCGATCAATGCCTGCATTTTCTATCTCGTCGATTAAAACGATGGGCGATCGACTTAGAAAGGCGGTGTCTGCAATCATTAATGCTCTAGATTGGCCTCCCGACAAAGCGGTTACCGGAGTTTGACTATCGAAGGGTTCGCCGGCTAGCAAATTGGCTTGGTAGATAATCTCTTTTGTGATTTTCTCGGGATGGTCGATGTATCGGCTTTCTGCATGCATGGCGATGAAATCGGCTACTGAGGTGTCCATCACGAAGTTCATGTTCTGTGAGAGTTGGGCTACTAATTTGTGTTCTAAAGAAAAACGAAGATTGATGTCGGGCTTTTGCTCATTGATTAAAATAGTTCGTCCGGTTGGGGTATCGTTTTGTGCTATCCATTCAATATCGGCTAGCAAGCGACTTTTGCCTGATCCTGTTGGACCGACAATGCTGGTTACTGTCCCACTTTTCAGGGTTAGCTCTTTGTATTCTGCTTCTCCGCTTTTATCGTGCCCGCCAATGATGGTTACGGAAAGTACTTCTGCTTCGGGCTGAGATATAGTTTCGTGTGCTTGACGAAGAAAGTCGTCTAAATTTTCTATCAGCTTTTCTTTATCAATGCCTATATCTTCATACTCATCTGTGCTGAGTGTATTGAGATATTGACCTAATGAAGTTTCTGCTTGGGTAAGCGACAGTCCATAGTTGCTAAAGAATGTGGGTATCTGGGGATATTGAATCAGAATCGATTCTATTTTTTCATCTAGAATGTTCATGGAATGAATGGTTATTTGATTTGAATGACTCAAAGCCGGATTATATTTTTATTTTTCGAATGTTCCCCACTTGAAAGTCTTGACCGATCTTGGTTTCACCTAAACAATAGGAGCATAAGGCGGCAGGCATTGGGAATCGTAGTTTCCCTCCGTTTAAGGTTGCAACATCGTTTGCTTCGTGAAATAAGTTCGCCAATTCGGAAGCTCCCTGCCCTGTGATACCATTTATTTGTAGTATTTTGGCTTTCGGATTTGCTTGACGGACTTTAAACGCAAATACTTCACGCTCTGCTTGCGATACAATGTCTCCTCTGGTGATAATTACGATGTCGGCGTATTTTAACATCGGACCAATCTTTTTAGGAGTATTAATCCCCATTAAATTGTCGATCACACAAACGGCTAGTACTTCTGTTACATGCGGTGAACATCGATTGCATAGTCCGGCACTTTCTGAAATTAAGAAGTCGAGAGATTGGGCGATTCCCCACTGAATGCAATCTTCTATGTTGCTTACAAAATAATGATCGGGACAGACATTGCCCGAGAGGCCTACCTTTACCGGAATGTCGAGTGCTTGAAAGAGCTTGTCGTCGTCGGTAGTAAGGCAGTCGAATTTTACAACTCCTGTTTTTTTATGGCTCGTGATCAATGCTTTGATTGCATGGGTCAAAACACTTGTTTTGCCGGATGATGGTGGGCCGGAAACCGTTATTAATTTCATCGCTTTATTAAGATTATTGTATTACAGGGACGCAGATTTTTCTCGCCGGAGAAAGTCCATTAGGGGTCTCGAATATTTGTACTTCTACTCCATAGGTCTGTTTTAAAGTAGCAGCAGTTAAAGTTTGATCGGGATTGCCGGTTTGAGCCAAACCTTTATCCAGAATAATGATCTGTGAGGAGAGCATAAATGCATGGTCGGGAGAATGAGTTGCCATCAATATGCCTATCGATTGATTCCTTAAACTTTTAATTTTTTGGATCACACGAATCTGATTTCCATAATCCAGATTAGAGGTTGGCTCATCGAATATTAGAAAAGAAGTTTCTTGTGTTAAGGCACGGGCAATGATTACCAACTGTTGTTCGCCTCCACTCAGCTCTGAAAAAGATCTTTCGGCTAAATGCCTTATTTCGAGCAAATCCAGATTCGACTCTGCAATCATTCTATCTTTCCGTCCCGGAGCATTGAAGTAGCCTAAATGAGCACTTCTACCAAAAAGTACTACGTCAATTACTTTGTAAGGAAAAGGGGTGCTGTGTGCTTGCGGCACGTAGGCTATGTAACGTGCTAATTCTTTGGAAGAAAAGCGCGCGATACTTTTACCGTTCAATTGAATTTTACCGGAAATAGGAGGTAAAAAGCCGAGTATCGATTTAAAAAGAGTGGTTTTTCCTGCTCCATTCGGACCGATTAAGCAGGTTACAGAACCGCCTTCAATGCTCAAATTGATATCCGACAAAACCTTGTGTGTGCCATACCCAAGGTCGGCATGTACAAAGTCGAATTGTATTTGTGGCCTGTTTACCATGATTTTTTTGATTTTTTTAGGAAGAAGATGAAGAATGGAGCCCCAATAATGGAAGTCAAGATGCCTATCGGGATTTCAAGACTACTCACGGATCGGGATAAATTATCCACTAAAAGAAGGAAAATACCTCCCAGTAGAAAAGAAGCCGGTAAAAGAATGCGATGATTTGGACCGGTAATCATGCGGGTGATATGCGGAATGATGAGCCCTACCCAACCAATAATTCCGCTGATTGACACAATGCTTGCCGTAATTAGTGAAGCACAAATGATCACTAATATCCGAAGAAGGAAGGTGTTGATGCCAAGAGATTTTGCCTCATCATCGCCAAACGAAAGTACGTTTAATTGCCAACTTATTAAGATTAAAGGAATAATGCCTGCCAGGATGATAGGTATTACAATATACAAATCGTCCATTGTGATGGCCGACAGGCTTCCCATTAGCCAATACGTAATAGCCGGAAGTTTATCATCGGGATCGGCTACATACTTAACCATGGAAAGTAATGCTCCACATAGGGAAGAGATAATCATTCCGGAAAGGACGAGAACTAAAATAACGTCGTGCGCTTTACCGATCGACTTACTGATGCTTACTGCAATGAGTACTGCACTGATACCTCCCGCAAAAGAGAGCAGTTGAATTCCAATGGGAGGCAACGAAAGTAGAATAGCAAGCGCCGCACCCAGTCCGGCGCCTGCGGTAACTCCCAGAATGTCGGGACTTACCATTGGATTCCTGAACATTCCTTGGTAGGATGCTCCGGCTATGGAAAGAGCCCCTCCTACAGCTATTGCAGCAATAATTCTAGGCAATCGGATATTTAGCAAAATAACAGGTAAGTTTGCATCATAATGTCCGACACTAAAAAAATACGCATACAGATCGCTTGGCGCAATAGAGTAGCGTCCGATAGAGAGAGACACGATACTTAAAGTGGCCAATAAGATGAGTCCAATTGTTAGGATAGCACTATTCTTCATTTATTGAAAATTAAAACATCAATCTTTAAAACGTTCGTCGGATCTCAACTTTTCTACGGGGAGATCTTTGTTCTTTTCGAGCCAACCTATCGTTACATTTTCCCGATTATCGTATCGTGGATAAAAGGGTTTTATATCGATTAGCGGAGTTCCATCCAGCATATCGACTTGCTCAATGTGGAGAATGTTTCCCTCTATAGCGATCAATTTTACGGTAGAAGTGCCAATCGCATTAGGCCTTTTTGGCGCCTTGCAAGCAAATATACCCCGTTTTTCGGTATCCATAAATGGGGTTACAGTCAGTTGGTAACCGTTTATTTTATGAAAATGATAGAGTAATGTGATGTGTGAGAAACCTTCCAGGTCTTTTAAACCTTCGGCATATTCAGGAAGTAATTCAATATACCCATTGATACCTTCGGCAGCAATGGGTTGAATAGGCATGTTTTTTATATCTTTGTGAGGAGTATGAATTATGCCAATAGGGTTAATAACGATTGATTCCATCTTTCTTTATGTATTATTTGTATCCTTTTATTATGAGCGATGAGGGCTCAAATTTTAATATAAGGAACAAATAATGTACCGAAAAATGCAATCGTTTAATTATCAGTATTCTGTGACTTTATAACCAATGATAATAGAAAAGAATTACAACCTTAACGTAGTATTTAAAGCATAAACCTACCTAAATGTATGGAAAATAGTAGCTTGTTTAGGTAAAATTGTAGTATAGAATATACCGTTTCAAATATTTGAAAAATGCGTTTCTCAATTGTGAAACGTGCGTTTTAAATATTTGAAAAATGCGTTTTAGATATTTGAAACGGTATATACAAAAGCACTTAAAGGGCTGAAGCATTCAATTAAGTATTCAGATAGAGGTGTACCTTTGCTGTATTCTCCGCATTTCCTATCGATTCAGAGATTTTCTTTATTTAAATTTTAGTGCCACAGTTACTAAGTGCGATTTTAAACCATCGTTGCGATTGTAATAACTATAGCGTACTTCTAGGGTATTCCATTTCTTGATTCCCAAGATTCCGGTGCCAGACACAAATCGTAAATTCAGTCCCATCATATTGCTAGTAAATTTTGAGAGGTCGTAGTCGCTCGTGTAATAGTCTTCCGTCGTTAAATGCTCGCCATAAGGTTTAAAGTATTTCACTCCATTTTGCGAATAAAAGCGGTAAAAGGGTGCGACTGATAGGAACGGGGTTAGTTTGTAAGGCAGTTCCAATTCCGCCGTGTGAGCCTTGAGGTCCCAGCTGTCGGTGTAATACCTGTAGAAGCTGCGTAAAATAAGGCGGTCCGAAATAAAATAGTTTAGCCTCACTCCTAAAGGTAATTTGAAGCGGTGGTCGGGCATCTTTTCAGAATAGACGACATCGTTTTGCGGATTGCTGTCGCCATCCTTGAAATAGACACGTTGGTATGCCGTTCCCAACTGCCCCGTTTGGTAGCCGATGTCGGTTAGAAAGGCGATTTGTAGCTCTTTGTTGATAACTTGGCTCCAGCTCAAAGCTAGGTTGTAGGAATTGCGAGGAGCGCTTTCGTCTTGCTTGTATTTGAATCCGTTATTGTCTTGACCTCTTAGTTCCACAGGAAGGAGAATTTTCCAAGTGTCTAGAAATACCGAAGCTTTCGCAGAAAGTTCCGTGTTTCCATTGCTCAGGGTTTTTGCAAATAATGCGTTTCCGCCGAAGGAAGTGTAATCGAACTCTTGCGAAAAAGACAGTCCGCCGCCTAAGGCGTATTTTTTCGTAGCGTTTTCAAACAAGTAGTTGGCTGTAGGGGAAACTCTTACATCGCCACTTGACGCTGATGTGATGGCAAAGCTACCCAAAGCAGGGTTCTTCACTTTGTCTATATTGTCAGATGAGGCCGAGCTGTAAGTGTCGATTCCCAGTTCAAAATTTAAGCTGTGTTTGTTGAGGTGCTTGTCAAACTTGCTCAATTGCAAGTCTATGCTATTGCCAAAATCAGTTAGCTTTTCAGTCCCTTCGCCACCTGTTACAGCAGAATGGTTGCCGGTTTGACTGTAGTAGCTCGTGACAAAATTCACCTCGTCCACTTTGATCTTCCTGTATTTTGTGGTGTCAGTTTGCGCTTTTGCTGCGTTCATCATCAGGATAACAGAGGCTACAGTTAATATTATTTTCTTCATGTTGTTCTGTTTTTATTAATTACACCCACAGCCACCGCCCGTGCGACCTCCGTTTCCACCAGTTGCTCCTTCGCGGTACATCAGGAAATTGTTTTGAAACTTTTCTATCGTGCGACTGGATAACACCATTTCCGCATCGTTGAGCTTCGATTTTTGATAAGGCTTCACGCTACTGCACGAAGAGGTCATCAAAATGGTTAAGCTTATACATAAAACTGGAAAAAAATACTTCATCATGCGATTAAATTAATATTGTTAGATACATAAAGCTTGTTCGCATCATCCACCAAGATGCATTCAATGCCGTTGATTTGATTGATAAAATGAAGTCCTTCGTTCACTCCCATGATGGAAATGGGGGTGGCCATCGCATCTGCTAATTCGGCGTTGGACGTTATCACTGTAACGCTTTTTATTCCTCTAATGGGGTATCCCGTTTGAGGGTTGATTGTGTGAGAATAGAGCTGGTTGTCGATCCTTACAAACTTTTCGTAATTGCCTGAAGTGGCGATCGACTTGTTGGTGATGTTCAGCGTAGAAAAACAGGTGTTGCGCAGGTTCGGATCTGCAATACCTATCGTCCAGAGGGTTCCATCTTCTTGAGAACCCCACGCATTCAAGTCGCCCGAAGCATTTACAATCCCGCTTTCCACTCCCGATTCTTTCATTACTCTTGTGGCGCAATCTGCTGCATAGCCTTTCCCTATTCCCCCAAAACCAATGCGCATCCCTTTTTTGCGCAAGAATACGGTTTTATTTTTTTCATCCAATATTATGTTCCGGTAGTTGATCAGGGCGACGGATTTTCGCGCTTCATGCTTGTCGGGTAGTTTGTCCATTTTCTGGTTGAAGTTCCAAAAGTTGGTGTCTACCGATCCGTACGACAAGTCGAAGTAACCGTGGGTAAGTTCCGAAATCTTTTGAGCTCGGCTCACCAAGTTGAAGAATTCGTCAGTAACCTCTACCGGGGTTATTCCGGCCATTCGGTTTACTTCGTTGGTCAGACTGGTATCGCTGAAGGTGGTAAAAAGAGTTTCGATTCGTTTTATCTCATTGATTCCTTCTTCGATTTGGGCTGCACCAATACTTTGGCTTTCGCATACAACGGCGAAGTCAAAAAGGTTTCCCATCAGTTTGGTTTGTACCCTTGCTGTGGACATGCTTCTTGCTTATTTTAGATAACGACTGATGTTGGCGATATAGTCTTGAACCGTAAGCTTTTTGTCATAACCGTGCCATTGGTATAGCACTTTGCCTTCAGCGTTGAGTAATACCATCTGTGGGAACTGGCCTTCGGGGTTGTAGACTTCGGCAAGTTTGTTGTTCGCCTCTTGTTCGACTTTAGGCAATTGGTGCTTCTTTTGCTGAGGGAAGTCGGCCAATAGTATCACTAGTTTCTGCTTGGCGAATTCTTGGAATTCGCTGTTCTCAAAAATCGTTTTCTGCAACTGGATGCAAGGGATACACCAGTCAGAGCCGGAAAACTTTAGTAAAATGAGCTTGTTCTCGCTTTTTGCTAGACTTTCGGCAGACTGGAGGTCTTTTGTCTGGGCGAATGAGTAAGTGGCACAGAGCATGGCCCCAATAAAAAATAACAGCTTAATCTTCATAATCTAATTTGTTGGGGTAAAATGATTTGATCTTTATTTATATTTCCGTCTTCTACCCCATAACGATTAAATCGATGGTTTTATTGTATTAACAAGACCAGCAATAGGTAATCGCGAAGACGCTTACCCCGAAAATGAAGATGGGCTGACGATTCTATTTTTAGAATCGTCAGCCCAAATACTTATATATTAAATGATTATGAATAAAATGAAGATCTGAAGGAAATTATCGCACTTCAATAGTTGCGCTATAAATAACGATTTAATCGGACTGTTTTGAATTTATTGAACTATTCATGCGATACATTGGCCTTATTTTATTTTATACTCACTGGGGGAGAGTCCGGTGAGGCGCTTGAAATATTTTCCAAAAAAGGTTTGAGAGGGAAAATTAAGTTCGTAGGCTACTTCTTGAATACTCTTTCCGGAATGTTTTAGGAGAGCTTTGGCTTCTAGGATGACGAAATCGTTGATCCATTCAACAGCAGAACGACCACTGACTTGTTTAATAAGTCCGGAGAAATATTTCGGAGTGATGCGTAACTTCCCTGCATAAAAAGTGACACTTCGTTCCTTGCGATGAAATTGGCTTAGAAGTGCCATAAACTGTTCAAAGAAAGCATCCTGTCTACTCATTGAAGATGGAGTAGGAGGACTGTTCTGTGCAAGATACTGATTTAGAAGTGAAGCTGTTTTATGCATCGTAGCACTGGAGAGATTACGAATAATGTCTTTCTTTTGTCCTTGGTCTGCTGCATTATTTTCGGTATAGAGCAACTCAAAATACAGTAGCAATTGTGTAATGTCCTCCGGAACAAGCTGTATATAAGGCATGTCTTTAAAATGCACATAGAGTGGGATGGAGGTCTGAAGTTCGAAGCGTATCTCCTGTAGAAACTCTTGTGAGATAACGATGATTTTTGCGTCAAAGTCTTTGGAAGGAGGTTCTACCGACTGTATAATATTATTAGGTAAATTAAACAGCAACATGTTAGGCTCTATTGTGTATTCTTGTAGGTTAATACGTACTTTCATCTTACCTTTTAGGCACAAAAGGAAGACGAAAGCATTGATACGACTGGGATGCATAAAGAGATCCATTGGAGATTCTTCATCTTCATCTATTGTTTGTAGCGTAAGAAAATCGTTCTGTAGACTTCCTGTGAAAGGAATGTTTTGCTTTAATAGCTCTATACTTATATTCGGTAGTTCTTGCGTAGCCATCTCTTGTTTTATTTTGAGCACAAAGATAGTCATTATTTCGTTTTTTACAATTATTTTTTATAGTTTTTCAACTTTTCGACTATCTGTATTGTCTGAAAGTACTTTTTTATGGCCTTTTTTTGCTCATTAAGAGCCTATTAGAACATTTGATTGGTTGCTCTTAAGTAAGCACTTCGACTATTTAGGTAACTCACTACCGCATCGGTATATTGATTAAAAGCTTGTTGCTGTTGAGTTTGTGCATCTAAAAGGTCGCTGAGAGCGACGGTTCCTGCATGATAATAGTCTTGGTTCAGACGTAGATTTTCTGTAGCAGTGGCTTTGCTGCTTTCTGCTAATTGCACTTGTTGATAAGCTTGTGCTAAGTTGTCGTACGTTTGTTGCATACGAATAAGTAACAATTGTGCATTGTCTTCTTTACCAAGTTTGGCTATTTGTTCCGAAATTTTTTGGCGTTTAATAGCGTGTGAGCCGCCCCACCATTGGCTAATCGGAACTTTTACGGTAGCAAAAAGCATCCCAAAATTTTGATTTTCATCCATAAGATTATGAAGGGTATATCCTGCTCCTACGGCTACGGTGGGCAACTGTGCACCTACCTTTAGTTTGTATTCCAAATGATTCGCTTCTACGTTTTTGTTGAGCAACTGATATTCCTTGGTTTGGGTGAGGGCAGCTTCATGATCTACTTTATAGCTTTCGGCTGGAGATAACTCTTTTAACAAGTTGCAATCAATCTGAAAAGAATCGGTAGTAAGGCCTATATATTGTGCTAACAGCATCTTGCTAAGTTGGATGCCATTGTTTACGGCAAGTTGGTTACTTGCTACTTCATTCAGCTTCAGTTGCACATTCAATACATCATTCTTTTTTGATACACCCGCTTGATAAGAGTTCGAGACGTCTTGATAGATTTGTTTCAATTGGGTATTGATCACTTCTAAGGTGTGGCGCTTTTCGAGTAGTGCGAGGAGCTGATAGTAATAAGCTTCTGTGGTGAGACTTATTTCTTCTTCGGTTTGTTTCAATTGTATGGTTTTCACTTCTTCGCCCATCTTTGCCATTTTATAACCATTGATGATTTGTCCACCTGCAAAGATAGGTTGTGTAGCCGTAATGTTGGCTACGTAGCCTCCATCTAGGAACGACATACCTGGTAGCTGTACTAAATCTTTGTTGGTTTTGAAAACTCCGGCCATGCTGCTTACTTGTGGAAAATAGTTGGTGAAGGCTTCTTTTCGTTGTTCACCGGCTGCTTCTTTATCTAATTGTGCTTGCTTCAGTTTGCGATTGTTCTGGAGAGCTTGCTCACGGCACTGTTTCAATGTATATTGCACTTCTGCCGATAGGGGCTGTGCAATACATAGAATGAGTATAGAGTGGAGTATAAAAAAATATCGTTTCATTGAAGTTGCTTTTTTAAATTACGTTTTTTCCTTTTTGCATCTGCTACACGAAATACAAGCCAATAGGATACGGGTAGTAGAGTGATGATGAGTAACATTGAAATAATAGTTCCGAAACAAACTACTGTGCCCATCGGCCCCCACATAGGGTCACGGCTAATAATCATCGGAATTACTCCCATTGAGGCAGCCATACTGGTAAGGAAGATGGGACGCATACGGCGTGAAGCCGACTGCATGGCGGCTAATTTCGCCGGTAGCTTCTCTTTGGTACGTAGCTCTTCGGCATAGTCGATCATAATGATGCCATTACGTACAATGATGCCCATCAGACTTACGATGCCAAGTACACTGGTCAGGCTCATGGCTTGTCCCATAATGGCAATTCCAATAGCGGTTCCGGGTAATGACAAGAGAAGGGAGGAGAGTATAAGAAGTGCCAAGTTGATTTTTCGGAAATGGAAAAGCAAAATCATAAAAATAATGCCAATTGCGATGGCTAGGCCTCCTAAAATTTGTGGTAAGGATTCTCCGTCCTTTTCCAATTGGCCGCCCATGCTGAATGTTACCCCTTGTGGATATTTATGTTGCTTAAGCTGAGCAAGGATTTCTTCAGAGGCTTTATTTGTATTGGTACCACGTGTTACATCGGCAAGGATGGAAAGAGTGCGTACGCCATTGCGACGTACGATTTGTCCATCAGTCCAGTCGGGCTTTATGTCGGCTATTTGTCGTAAGGGGACATTGACGCCTGGAAGTAAACCACTTATTTGTGTGTTTTCAAGTGACTGACTAGTTTGTTTTCCTGTATAGTTATCTTTTAACATCACGCTAACGGGATAGTCGCCTTCCCATAAGGTGGTAAGGGGCAATCCATCTCCGAATCGTGTGGCTAAGTTCATTGATACTAATGTTTTGGGAATGCCCAAGCGGTTCGTCTCATCTTCTTTGAGATCCACATAAAATCCTGAAGTACTTTCCAAGAAGTTGCTTCTTACTAAAGTTAGCTTAGGGTTTTGTCGGAGAAGTTGCAAAGTGCTATCGCCGACGGCTCTGAGTGTGGTAAGATCTTCTCCGCTGAATCGTACTTCAATGGGAGAGGTGGCATCCGAATATTCTAATTGCTTGAAGCGTACCCATGCTTCCGGAAAGTAATTTGTGTATTTTGGTGCATACTCATCGAGTAATTCTTCGGTGGCTTTGGTGCTTTCTGTATTTACGATGAATTGAGCAAAGTTACTGCCTGACAATCCCGGAGCATAGGAGGTTTGGAAACGCGGAGAGCCTTGACCTAAAAAGCTTGTTACAGATACCACACGTGAGTCGCGACGTAGGATGTGCTCCAAACTATCGGCTACTGCGGTGGTACGTTCTATTGCTGTACCTGCAGGAAGATAGAATTCTACGGCAAATTGATTACGTTCTGCAATAGGCATGAGTCGCTGTGGTAGATGAACAAAAAGTATAATTCCAAGTATTAGTATAAGCAAACCGCATTCTATGGTATAAAAAGGGTGCTTAAAACAAACTGTGAGTACTTTCTCGTAGGTTTGTTGTATGTAATCTAGAATTGTTTTCCGTTGTGGTTTGGTTGGATTTTTCTTTATTCCTTTGCGGATGAAATGGTATTGCATATAAGGAACCAGCAGTATTGCAACCAGTAGCGAAATGGTCAATATAAGGGTTACTGCAATAGGAAATAGCTTTACGAAATCTTGAAACATTCCCCTCAAGGTAAAAAGAAAAGGGAAGAAGGTAATACTGATGGCCAGAGTGGCACTAAATATGGAGCCCATGAATTCTTTGGCACTTGCACTTGCGGCATGCCAACGGCTCATTCCCTGATCAAGCTTTTCAAGGTAGCAGTCGATGATGACAATGGAATTGTCGACAATCATTCCAAGGGTAATAATAAGAGCAGCAAGCGTTACGGTATTAAGCTCTATCCCCCCAATATAGAAAAGTCCTAAGGATATAAAGATGGTAATTGGGATGGTACTTGCTGCAACAGAGGCTACACGCATCGGGAGGAGTAGCATGATGACTATAACTACTGAGATGATGGCGATGAGCAACTCTTTTAGGAAATTAATAACGGAGTCGCCTACTACCTGACTTTGATCGGTAATTTTGTATACGTGAATATCTTTGGGGAGTGTCTTTTCGTATTGAGTGAGTATTTTGTTTACGTCTGTACCAAATTGAACAATGTCGTACCCCTTATTCATCTCCATGGAGAGCATGACGCATTTTTTGCCATTGTTCTTTATATAGGAAGTAGGATCGGGATATTCTCTTTTAAGTGTGGCGATATCACCGAGACGAATAACATGTCCTTGTGGGTCGGAATAAACAATCTGTTGACGAAGATCTTTTAATCGGGTATATGATTCGGAAATGTGAATGGGAGCCACAAGTTTTCCATTGTCGACGGAACCACTTGTAGTGGTAAAGCCTTGTGAGAAAAGAGTACTTAGGAGGGTTGCCGAATTGAGTCCGTAAGCCGAAAGTTTATCGCGATCGATATATACGCCGATCTGTTCTTTTTGCAAACCATAGGTACGCAAATTTGAAATAGATTCTATAGTGCGTAGCTGGTCAGTTAGCTTATCGAGTTCGTCTTCGAGCTCGTGATAGGTTTTACTGTCGCTCTCTAAAGTAAGAAGCATTGCGGAGGTATCTCCAAAATCATCGTTTGCAATTAATGCTGCAACCCCTTGTGGCAACTGACTCTTGAATTGTGCAAGGCCATGTTTGAAGCGATTCCAAAAGGCATCTTTATCTTTTACATCATCGTTGAGTTCTACAAAAATATATACTATGCCATTGCGACTTTGTGAGTAGGTGTTGCGCTTTTTAATTTCTTTGTAGCTCCAAAGGAACTTTTCTAAAGGCTGTGCCAGTTGCGTTTCCACTTCTTCGGAAGTTGCTCCTGGGTATACTCCTACGACTAATCCTTGGCGAACGGTAAAGTCTGGAAATTCGTTTTTAGGCATATGAAGTAGGCCGTATATCCCTAGCAGAGTTAACAAAGCTACCAATAAAATTGCAATCTGGCGATGGTGCATCGCCGATTCAATGAAATCATTTTTTTTCTTCATGAGGGCTTTGTTTTACTTTTGAACGGGAGTACCTTCGCTCACCTTCTGTTGACCTTTTATAATCACGACGTCACCCTCTGCAAGTCCACTAGTGATTAGAACTCCTGATTCAGTTTGTCCACCGACAATGATATTTTGTTTATGAGCCTTTCCATGAACAACAGTCCATACATATTGTGTGTTGTTCGCATCTAAGCTCACGATTTCCGAAGCAATAATAAGTTCTTTGCCTTTTTCACTTATTTGTGAGGTGGAAGTGTTGATGTATACGCTACAAACCATGCCTGGCATTAATTTACTACCTGGGTTTTGAAGTACGATCTTTACTTCGTAGGTATGTGACAATGGATTTGCTACTACTCCTTTTTCTTTAAGCACCCCTGTAAAGGTTTCTGAGCCGAGAGCAGCGACTGTAAATTTGATTTTTTGTCCAACTTTTAAATCTGAGATCTCATTTTCGGGAACGGGTATCTTTACTTCTACATGATCGATCTTTACTAGTCGAAATGCTGATTGACCGGGTATCACATTTTGTCCTTCATCGATTTCGCGATTCGCAATAAGGCCGGAATAAGGGGCTCTTAGTATACAGTCGGTTAACATCTTTTTGGCGATTCGTTCTGCACTCTTTGCTTGGGAAAGTTTGGTTTGTACTTCCACATATTGTATTTCAGGAAGACTTCCTTTTTCGTGTAACTCGTGTAAACGACGATAAGCATCTTCAGCTTGTTGTAAGGTCGCACGAGCTGCTGTATAGGAGTCGTGCGCACTTGCTTTATCTAGTCGAGCCAGTATTTGACCCTTGGTAACTCGTTGCCCTGTTTCTACATAGACTTGCTGCACGGTACCCATTGCGGCAAAGCTAAGTGAGGAACCTTCGGATTCTTCTACGGTTCCTACATAGGTTTTTGAGGAACTCGTAGAAGTGGAATTTAAGGTGAGAGTCTCCACTTTTAGAGCAGGAACCTTTTCGGATGAGCTTCCTCCTGAGTGGCAATTACTCATGAGTATGCTTGTTCCTAGCAGCATGCAGATAACTATAAAGTTAGTTATGTAATGTGATTGAACATTGTTTCTTTTCATATTCTTCTTTTCTGTTTTTTATTCGGTACAAAGGTCGGGATTATTGACCGAGCATGAAAGCTCTATAGGATAACTCGTATGGTCTATTTAACTTCTTTTTCAGTGTGTTTTATACGCTTGAGCGTAAAAATTGTGCTATTTAGCCATAAAAGATATTTTTTAAAGAATTCTGATTGAGGTTCGTGCTGTTAACGAAGAATGCTAAAATAAATTTAGTGAGGAGGAGTTTTGGTAGTTTGTTCGAAAACGTGTATCTTTGGCCGAACGATATTAAATGAATGCTTTTGTGTGACAATGAAAAAACAACTTTTATTCTTTCTTTTTTTGACTTGTGGCTCTGCATTTCGAGGTGTGGCTCAGGTTATACCTTCTGATTCTTTGCCGCATCCTCCTTTTACAAAAGGGATTTCTGTGCTTCGTGGCGAAGTGTTGTCGCCACAATTGCGAGGAGATACTTTATTGCTATTTTATAATGATTTATACGAGATTCAAAAGATAAAGTGCGCGGTGGATTCATTAGGACGATTTTCTTTAGAGTTACCACTTGAATATCCTCGTGAATTTCGTTTAGTTTGCCCTTCTGCTCGTACGGAATCATTTTGTTTTTTATTGATGCCGGGGGCTGAAAGTCGTATGAAATTGACTTTGACAAATGGACTATGGAGAGGACAATGTGAAGGAGCTTTTGCTCCAATTAATGGAAACCTCTTGAATGCCGATTTACCGGAAGATTTAATAGCGGGTATGTTTCAATTTCCAGAGGAAGTGAAGGATGTGGAAAGTCTTCGAGTCTATTTGTTGAACCGGTATTATAAGTTGCAGGCAGAAATAGAAAAAAATGCAGATATTTGTGCGGGAACACGTCAATTGCTTTCAATGAAGTTGGAAGTTGCACTTTATTGTTTGTGGCAGGATGCCCCTGATTATTTATTACGAGCACAGATTTATTCGGCTGCTAATGAAACTACGCAGTTGTCTACTCGCATCTGGACTCCTTTAAGTAAATTACCTAGTTTGAATAATTCGATGTTTCTATATTGTTTAGAATATCCTTATTTAATAGAGCGCATTCGACAAACTAAACCCATTTTAGATGAGGATAGTATCTATGAAAAACTTTGTTTAAAGGGGGAAATTACACAGAAACAATATGCTTTGGTGTTACGCTTCTTTAATCGTTCGCAGGTGGTTTCGGCAACTTCTTTTACCAAGGAGGAACAAATTTTACTTTATTCGTGTATGCAACGAAAAGAAGCCTATATAAAGGAATTAGAAGATTTGCATTGGAAGTTACTCTTCGGAGGTGATTATTCCTTTATACAGACTCTTTGGAAGAAGCATGACGCCCAACCTTGATAATTGCTAATTCCCTTCTGGCTTTTCTAGCTCAACAAATGGACTGGACGGCCAAAAAAATTCGTCGAAAGGGAGAGGCTTTTGTGGGTTAAAACTCGTAAAGTCGAGGAAATATTTTCGTAGGGGGAGCTTATTTTCTTTAATGCCTTGCAAGATGCAATGGGCTATTTCATAGGCTCCATAGGGGTTGAAGTGGGTGTTGTCTGCAAGTGCTTTGTCTTGCCCGGGAAAGGTGTTTGCGGGATATTGTACGAAGGCTTTCTTGGATGTCTCAATTCCCCAAGCACAATACATGGTTCCTGATTTTTGAGTGAGATCGATTAGGGCAACTCCTTCTTCTTTAGCAAGTTTTCGCGTAGCATCAGGATAGTATCCGTGTGTTGGCTTTAGAGTGCCGTCCGAATTGAAGGAACGACGTTCGGTAGGAGTGATAAGCACAGGAATGGCACCGTGAGTTTTTGCTTCGGTAACGAATTTTCGTAGGTCGGTGATGAAACTCTGAAAAGGACCTTTTCCTTCTCCTTTTATCTTTTCATCGTTGTGCCCGAATTCTACAAAAATATAATCACCGGGTTTTATCTCTGAAAGAACTTTTTTAAGACGATTGCTTGCAATAAAAGAAGTCGCCGATTCTCCTGATTCGCCGTAGTTAGCTATGCAGATTGCACTGTCGAAGAAACGAGGTAGCATTTGTCCCCAACTGGCCCATGGCTCGGTATCTTGATCGACTACGGTTGAATTTCCGCAGAGGAAAAGGGTGGTGTGAGCAGGTGCCGGTTCAATGAAGAGTGCTGCTAGTTGAGGATTTGAACCATTAATCTCGAAGGTGAGTTTATCGTCCCAATCTAATTTCCCTTTTTCTCGGGCTTTTATTTTTATGTAGTCACCTTCTTTAATAACCGGGCTTCGTTTGTTGACAAGAAAACTTTGTGTATAGTATTTTCCTTTTGCAGTTGTTTGGTTTTCGATAAATAATCTTCTTGACTCTGCACGAACAGAAGTTTGTCCGATTTCGTTCTTTGCACCTAGCACTACGGTGATTTTATAGTCGCCATCAGGTAAATTTACTGAAAAGCAGAATGGCTTTCCTGTATTAGCGGTAGCTGGAATAAGATCGTATCCATATCCTTTTTCTTTGGTGTATTGATCTCCTGAGCTGATAGGAATCAATTCGGGTTGGGTTATTGAAGTAACCGCTTTATAGGTTTCATTATCAGCCGGCTGAAAATTAAAAGCATATTGAGTGGACTGTGCCCAACTACATAAAGGGGCAATAGCGAAGGCTATAAGTAGTGCCTGACGGACTTGTTTCATTGCTTGTTTCATGAATTATACAAGGTTTTTTGTTAGTATGTAAATGCGAAGGCAAAGATATATAAAATCTTATAATTCGACAAACAATGATCTGTTATTCTTTTATAAGATGTTTTTTTCTTTGTAGGCACAGAATGGAAGTAATCCACAGGAGCTGCATTTCGGAGAACGAGCGGTACAGGTGTAGCGTCCGTGAAGAATGAGCCAATGATGGGCGATGGGAATAAGGTTCTGTGGAATGTGTTGAGTTAGTTCTTTCTCTACACAAAGGGGAGTAGTACACGAGTCAGAAACTAAACCAATGCGATGTGATACACGAAAAACGTGTGTGTCGACTGCCATAGCGGGTTTCTTGTAAATTACAGCTTGGATAACATTGGCTGTTTTTCGTCCTACGCCGGGAAGGCGTATGAGATCATCTAATTCACTTGGAACTTGGCTATGAAATGCTTCGACTAGCATTTTGGCCATTCCAACTAAGTGTTTTGCTTTGTTGTTTGGATAAGATACACTATGAATATATTCGAAAATCACTTCAGGGGTACTTGCAGCTAATGCTTCTGGGGTTGGATAATCGTCAAAAAGCGGAGGGGTGATAAGGTTGATTCGCTTGTCGGTACATTGTGCACTTAATATGACTGCTATAAGTAGCTGAAAGGGATTTTCATAATGTAATTCACTTTCTGCAATGGGCATAGCTACTTGAAAATAATCGATGAGGCGTTGATATCGTTCTTCTTTTTTCATAATAAGTTTGTTTAGGAGGGGATCTTTATGTTAGCGAAGTTTATTTTGCTGGTAATGTGGAACTACCTTATAGTGGAAATAGCATCCCGAAATAAAGCAAAGTAAGGTTCCTATTGCATACGCATAATTGAAGGTTGTGAAATTGGCAATCCATCCTCCGAGAAGAAGGCCTAATCCGATTCCTACATCCCAAGATGTGAGGTAGGTAGAAGTGGCGGTACCTCTTTGTGAGTTAGGAGCGAGGTTTACAAAAAGGGTGTTGAATGCAGGAAATATACTACCGTAAGAAACACCCATCAATAACGCAGAACCAAAAAAGAGAACTTGAGCTAACGTATTATAATAGGGCATAATCGATTGGGTGGACGTTAATATTAGGTAATTTACTATCGCAATCCCCATTCCGATTTGTATGATCCATGTTCCTCTACCACGGTCAGCTTGTTTCCCGCTAAAGAAACGTGAGGCTCCGAGACCAATTGCCATAAAGGAGAAGAAAAGGCCCGTACTGATGGTAATTCCCATTTGCTGAGCATATATTGCAATGTAAGTAGTGGTCATTCCATAAGGGATGGAAAGCATCAGCAGACTTAAACTGGCAGGGAGACCTTTTAGCAAGATAAAACGATCGAAAGATAGTGATGGACGTTTTATGGGTGGCTTATAATCCGTCTTTACAAAAAAGCCGGAGCAGACTCCTAGTAAGGCCGAGAGGAGCGAGCACATGAATATAGAATGGTATGAATATCCTGCACTGTGCATGAAGAGTCCGACCATTGGGCCGAAACTTAGGGCAAAGTTATTCATAAGGCCGTAATATCCAATTGCTTCACCTCGTCGTGAGGAGGGGGTAATGTCGATGACAATGGTATTTGCTCCGACTGATACTAGTCCGAAACTCAATCCGTGAAGGATGCGTAATAGCACAATTAGAGCGATTGTACTTACGGCTGAATAACCAGCAAAGACAAGCGTAAATAGGATGAATGCTGCTAGGTAGAGGGGCTTTCTTGGAAAACTATCGACGAGGTAACCGGCAAAGGCACGCATAATAAGGGAGGCTACGGTATAGCACGAAAGGATCACTCCTGCCCATGAACTATTGATGCCGTATTCTTCCATTAGGAAAAAAGCAAAGACTGGTAATATCAAATAGAAGGCGAAGAAGAACAGAAAGTTCCCTATTAATAAGAAGAGGTAACTTTTACTGAATAACTTTTCTTTGGGCATAGACATGTCTTTAGATAAAAAAGGCGAACATGAAGTCCGCCCTTTATTTAGTATGAGGTCACTTAATAGGCCGACTGGAATTCTTTCAGGAAGCGTGTGTCATTTTCAGAGAACATGCGTAAATCTTTTACCTGATATTTCAGGTTTGTGATGCGCTCTACGCCCATTCCGAGGGCATAACCGCTATATTTTTTGCTATCAATACCATTCGCTTCAAGTACATTCGGATCTACCATTCCACAACCTAGAATTTCTACCCATCCGGTGTGTTTACAGAAAGGGCAACCTTTACCGCCACAGATGTTACAGCTGATATCCATTTCTGCGCTAGGTTCTGTGAACGGGAAGTAAGAAGGACGAAGGCGAATTTTAGTATCGGCACCAAACATTTCTTGGGCAAACAAAAGTAATACTTGTTTGAGGTCTGTGAATGAAACGTTCTCGTCTACGTAAAGTGCTTCTACTTGGTGGAAGAAACAGTGTGCACGATAGCTTATTGCTTCGTTACGGTATACACGGCCCGGGCAAATAATACGAATAGGAGGGGTAGAGGTTTCCATTACGCGACTTTGTACACTTGAAGTGTGTGTGCGGAGTACAATGTCAGGGTGCGCCTCTACAAAAAAAGTATCTTGCATGTCGCGTGCAGGATGATCTTCGGCAAAGTTGAGCGAAGAGAATACATGCCAATCGTCTTCAACTTCAGGACCCTCAGCAATGTTGAAACCAAGGCGTGCAAAGATATCTACAATTTCGTTCTTTACGATGGAGAGTGGATGGCGTGAACCCAATTCAATAGGATAAGCGGTGCGTGTTAAGTCCATCTCTTGATGAGCACTACTTCCCTCTTCGAATTTTTCTTTTAATTCATTGATTTGCTCTTGAACTTTTGTCTTCAGCTCATTGATTCGCATGCCAATTTCACGTTTTTGCTCGGCAGGAACGTTCCGAAACTCATTCATGAGATCGCTGATAGCCCCTTTTTTACTTAAATATTTTATGCGCAATGCTTCCAGTGCTTCTGCACTTTCAGCCTTCAGCTCCGAAACTTCTTGTTGCAGTGCCTCAATTTTTTTTCCGATCATATATATTCTTTTTTTCCTGATTACTTTACTTTGTGGATGATCTCCATTCCTTTTTCAATGGCTTTTTCATTCATAGGAATAAGGTGATGATGCCGTTCGGGAAGAGTCTCCTTAAGTGCCTTGGTAACGCTTTCCATACTTACAATTGGATGAATTTTAAGTAACCCTCCCAAGACAATCATATTGAAGGCTTTTGCATTATTCATTTCATTTGCAGCATCCATAGCATCAATCCGAAATACAGCGATGTCGTTGCGTTGTGGGGGAACTAGAATGCCATATCCATCGTAAATCAATACTCCGCCTGGTTTTATTTTGCTTTCAAATTTTTCGAGTGAAGGCTGATTTAGGATGATGGCGGTATCAAACTTACTTAATATAGGGGACGAGATACGGTCGTCGCTAATGATCACTGTGACGTTTGCTGTTCCACCACGTTGCTCTGGGCCATAAGCCGGCATCCAGGTAACTTCTTTCCCTTCCATCAGTCCCGAATATGCTAGGATTTTACCCATTGAGAGTACTCCTTGTCCCCCGAATCCTGATATGATAATTTCTTCTTTCATATTGCTTATTTCTTCTCTACGTCAATATCTTTTAAATCTCCCAGTGGATAGAACGGGAACATGTGTTCTTCCATCCATTGATTTGCTTTCTCGGGTGAGAGTTTCCATCCTGAACTGCAAGTTGAAACGATTTCTACGAGATTCGATCCCTTACCGGCCATTGAATTCTCAAAAGCTTTTCGAATGGCCTTTTTGGTTTTTCGAATAGCTGCTACGTTTTGTACACTTTGTCGGGTTACATAGGCTGTGCCTTCTAAAGTCGCAGCTATTTCAGTTATTTTCAATGGATAACCGTGTAAAGCAACGTCACGACCATAAGGACTAGTTGCTGTTTTCATTCCCATAAGCGTGGTTGGAGCCATTTGTCCTCCGGTCATGCCGTAGATAGCATTGTTTATGAAGATGATGGTGATATTCTCTGCACGATTGAGGGCGTGAATAGTTTCTGCGGTTCCGATGCAGGCTAAATCTCCGTCTCCTTGGTATGTAAAGACTAATCGATCAGGCCAAAGTCGTTTGATGGCTGTGGCTAATGCGGGTGCGCGTCCATGAGCTGCTTCTTGAAAATCTATATCTAAGTAGTCGTACATAAAAACAGCACAGCCAACCGGTGAAATTCCGATTGTTTTATCTGTTATTCCCATTTCTTCTACCACTTCAGCTATTAGTTTATGCGCTACGCCATGACTACAGCCAGGACAATAATGCATCGGTTTGTCATTAAGTAAGGTTGGCTTTTTATAAACCAATTGTCCTTTTGCTATGATTTCGTCTCTATTCATCTTAGTCTTTTTTATTGCGATTCTTGGCGTTATGAAACATGCGTAATGCACTTTCTGAAAACTTCAACGCAATCGCGATGATACATACGATATACATCAACTGTGACTTATCAGCAGGTAATACAAAAAAAAGTATTATTGTTGCCAACGACAGGACCATAAATAAAATGTTGAGGATAAGTCGGATTTTAGTTAGGTTCATAGTTACATCAGTTTTTGTTTCAATGCTTCTACTATTTCTTCAGGATCTGGAACGATACCTCCCAAGCGGCCGAACCATTCTACTTTTGTCTTTCCTTTTGTTGCGAGGTGAATATCTTCGATCATTTGTCCCGCATTAAGTTCAATAGAAAGCATTCCTTTTACATGCTCTGCATAATCAGCTAAAGCTTTGTAGGGGAAAGGCCAAAGTGTGATAGGCCTTAGTAATCCGACCTTGATGCCTTCTTCTCGTGCAATTTCCATTGCTTTTTGTGCAAGGCGCGAACAAGAACCAAATGCAACGAAAAGGTATTCGGCATCTTCGCAGTTTAAGGTCTCAAAACGTACTTCGTTAGCTTCAATGGTGCGGTATTTTTCTTGCAGCTTTAAATTTTTAGCTTCCATCTCTTCAGGAAGTAGCGTTAATGAAGTAATGATGTTCGACTTACGTGAAGCAGGACGTCCGGTAGTAGCCCATGGGCACTCTGCAATAAGTTCTTCTTCTGTACGGCGAGGCTGATAGGGAGGGAGTGTTACCCTTTCCATCATTTGACCAATCACGCCATCTGAAAGAATCATTGCTGGATTGCGATACTTAAAAGCTAAATCAAATCCTAAACCAACAAAATCAGCCATTTCTTGTACACTGGCAGGGGCAAGAGTGATGAGGCGGTAATCGCCATGCCCTCCCCCTTTTGTCGTTTGAAAATAGTCGGCCTGACTTGGCTGAATGGTACCCAATCCAGGTCCACCGCGCATCACATTTACAATTAGACAAGGAATTTCAGCTCCAGCTATGTACGAAATACCTTCTTGCATAAGGCTGATACCGGGACTTGAAGAAGAAGTCAAGACTTTTTTGCCGGAAGCTCCTCCTCCATATACCATATTAATTGAAGCGACTTCACTTTCAGCTTGTAAAACGACCATGCCGGTTGTTTCCCAAGGTTTAAGCACGGTAAGAGCTTCTAGAATTTCTGATTGAGGGGTAATGGGATAACCGAAATATCCATCTGCACCATAGCGAATAGCCGCATGTGAAATGGCCTCATTACCTTTCATTAAAACTACATCTTTTGCCATAATATTTTAGTCTTTTTCAGATTCGTCCTTTGCACGATATACTGTGATACAGCCGTCCGGACAAACAATTGCACATGAAGAGCATCCAGTACAGAGCTCTTCTTCTATGGTAGTTACATATCCATAACCTTTTGCATTTACTTTGTGCTTAGCTAAAGCCAAAACATGCATAGGGCAGGCCACCACACAAAGATTACAGCCTTTGCATCTGTCGGTATTAATTACCACTGCGCCTTTTATTTTCCCCATATGATCTATGTTTTTATTGATTATACATATCTTTATTATAGAAATTGAGAATATCCATCATCATCTCGTATGCTTGAGCCGCAGGGCTTTTGGGGTTGAGAGTGGTGGCTGATAGATAGCTTTCGATAGCTTTTTGCCAATTACCTTTCTTACGGTAGGCGTTGCCAAGTAGATAGAAAGCTTCATCTTTTTGAGGCCTATCTTGTTCTATATAAACAAGAAGAGCCTGTATTGCAAAATCAACATTCCCCTCGTGGATGAGGTCGCGATAGGTATTTAGGTTGTCTATCATTATCATCACGTTTTCTAAATCAGTTGCAAAGATAGAGTTTATTTCTGAAAGAAAACGACACATTGTGCATTTTTTTGTGGGTTTAATAGATTTTTTTAGCCATTAACATTATGGAACAGCTTGCTTGGTCGGCAAAAAAACGCTTTTAGTCGATAATCTCGCATTTTTCAGAGAATATATTTGTGTGTTTCTGAATATGTCTTTATATTTGCAGCACAATTCAAGAACATGATAAAAAAAATAATCTCTACTTCAGCTGCATTATTTCTCTATTTGCTAATAGGTCAGAATGCTCAAGCACAAAGTTTGCAGATACAAATAAACTCTCAAACAAAAGGGGTAAATTTGCTTTCATTGCAGAGAATGTCTTTTTCTGAAGGGAATTTAATTATTCTAGGTACAACTGGAATAAATGAAAATTATGCTCTTTCAACGATTGAAAAATTGTATTTTGCAAGTTCAACCACTTCAATAAGCTCAGTGAAGTCCTCTCAAGCGATAAGCGTTTTTCCAAATCCTTGCACGGATATTTTAACAATAAAGGGAGCCGAAAATGGGGAAGTAGTTCTTACTTCTATTGATGGGAAAGTGCAATTTCGTGAGACCTATCAAGTTGGTACTTCGCTTGATTTATCTATGCTTTCTTCCGGTTTCTATTTATTGAGTATAAATGGGCAAATCCTTAAATTACGTAAATTATGAAAAGAATCGTAATTCTTCTTTTTGCTCTATGTGCTCTATATACTGCTAAATCGCAAGAAATGATGTATGTATATCTTTCAGGTGGTAATGTTCCCGCCTTTCTTCTTTCGGAAATAAAAGATATTACTTTTTCTGAAGATCAAACCGAAATGCAGATTAATTTGATTTCCCAAGTGCAGACTTATTCAATCGCAAAAATTGATAGCATTACTTTTGGTAAGGCTATTACAGATATGCAAGTAACATATGGAGATGCTTCGGCACAAGTGTTAAATCCTTATGCAGCTGATTCTGTTAGTGTGAATTTAAATGGGGCTTATGTGACTATAAAATCATTAACAGGACAAAAAGATTTTGTATATACTTTGAAAGGAACCACTACACAAGGGAATTTTAAAGTGTATAGTGACAAAAAATATGTGATTCGGTTGGCTCGTGTTTCTTTGAAAAATCCTATAGGTCCGGCACTTAATTTGCAAAGTAAGAAGGCTTGTCGTTTAGTACTAAACGAAGGCACTTCGAATAGCTTATATGATGCAAACGGTTATTCTACGACTAATGCACTTGGCGAAGACGAAAAGGGCTGCATTTTTGCAGAAGGCCAAATTGTACTTGGCGGATCTGGCTCACTAACGGTGGCTGGTTATAATAATCATGGTGTTTGTACAGACGACTATTTGGAATTCCCTGCTGATTTTAGTGGCGATTTACGAGTTTCTACAGCTTTAAACGATGGCCTTCATGCCAAAGATTATACCCAGATCAACAGTGGAACCATTACGATCTCTTCGAAAGGAGATGCGATTTCAGGTGGTGAATATGTACTTCTTAATGGCGGAACCTTAGATCTTACCGTGGCTGCAGATTCACTAAAGAAAGAAGGCTTGAAAGCTGATTCTACGATAACTTTCAATGGCGGACAGCTAACAATTTTGAATAAGAGTCAAGCTGGAAAGTGTATGAAGGCTGGTGCCGAAATCCTCTTAAATGGAGGCGCTTTGAATTTAACGAATACAGGTTCTTACTACTTGCTTTCTGGAAATTTAGATTCTCCAATAGGCGTGAAATGTAATCGTAATATTACAATTTCAGATGGTACGATTACGCTTGTAAATAGTGGAGGTTGCGGTAAAGGAGTTAGCGCGGATGGTACTCTTACAATGACGGGAGGTACTATTAATGGAACTTTCTCAGGGGCCGGAGTACTTTATACGAATGCTGCAAATGAATTAGATGCTTCTTCTGCAAAATGTTTAAATAGTGATGGTGCGATGTCTCTTTATGGGGGGGCTATAACCAGTAAAAGTACCGGAGCAGCAGGTAAAGGTATTACTTCTGCAGGAACGATGACGATAGGTAAGAGTATCGATTCTGAAGGGCCTGCTATAAATATAACAACTACCGGTGCAAAACTCACCACTACTAATGGTTCTGATATTTCTGGTGTGAGCATTTCTACACTTGCTGATACTGCCCCTGCACCTTGGGGTGGTGGCGATATGGAAGATACTAGCGGCTCTTCACCCAAGGCGATTAAAAGTACGGGTAATTTAATTATAAATTCAGGTTCTGCCATAGTGAAAACATCGCAAACTGGAGGTGAAGGTATTGAAAGCAAAGCAACTCTTACTATAAATGGGGGTGTTGTTGAAGGAACCTGCGCAGATGATGTTATAAATGCAGCGACTTATCTTACTGTAAATGGAGGGCAGATTTATGCTTATTCTACAGGAAATGATGGAATAGATTCGAATGGAAAATTCCTGTTTACCGGAGGTGTGATTATGTCTTCTGGTACAACGGCTCCAGAGGAAGGATTCGATTGCGATGCGAATACATTCGCCATCACCGGTGGGGTTCTCATTGGTATAGGCGGCGGATCCAGCACACCTACAACTTCATCCAGTACTCAGCGTTACTGGTTGAAATCAAATATAAGTCTTACTAGTGGCTCGGTTTACCGCTTAGCAGTGAGTACAAGTACTTCAGGCGCTAATGTATTAGTGTTTAAAGCTCCTCGTACTCTTTCGAGTGCCACGGTGTTACTAAGTTCTCCTTCTTTGGTTAAGGGTACAACCTACTACTTAATGAAAGGAGCTACCGTGATCGGCACTGAAACCTTCCATGGCTACTATGAGACTTGCACGGCTACTGGTGGTACTACAAGCGGTAGTACGCAAGCCATGTAGAAAATTTCATATACTTTAGGTTTGATTTTAAGTAGCTTCGTCGTGATGACGCGGCTACTTTTTTTGAAATGAGTGCTTATAATATCGTTCTAAAAGTTTGTAGTTTCCATAATAAACCTTATATTTGCCCTCAAATCCAGAAAAAAAATCCGATGAATAGATTATATATTCTTCCTTTATTTGTTTTATTATTCTCCTCTTGTGGGCAATACTATTCTGAAGAAGAATATCGTAAGGTAGAGCACGAATCTAATTTACTTGAGGAGGAATTAAATGTTGCAAATGAACGAATAACAGTGCTTGAAGGTCGTCTGAAACACTTTAAAGATTCGTTGAATATTGGTGATAGTAATGCTGTGGATTGGGAAGAGCATTTGTATGAAACAGAAAAAGAGGTGAAGGATAAGGATCGTGAGTCAAGCCCAGCTGATGATATTTCCAAATTCCGATTTTAGGATCGGGAACTTGTCATAGCGTTTTTGTTTTATGAAAAAGAAAAATCAAAAAAGAAGTCGCGTTAAAATTTTAACACGACTTCTTTTTTGAGCCTCTTGTCGGATTCGAACCAACGACCCCGAGATTACAAATCACGTGCTCTGGCCAACTGAGCTAAAGAGGCGGGTGGGTAAGCTTACTATATCGCGCCGCTCAACTTTACTACCTTTGCTGCGATCAAGCCCTGGAGGATTCGAAAGGAGCTGGCCGTATAGGACTTACCCATTTTTCTGTTTGCGGGTGCAAAGGTAGAAAACTTATCTGATAAAACAAGGCCTTTTGAGGTTTTTTTTTGAGGGCAAACTAAAAAAGGATGAAAAACAGAGCTGTAGATACATTTTTTGAGATAAAAAGGAGTAAGTCTCTTTGAAAAGTACTATCTTTGTAGCTTAAAAGAAAAGAACTTACGAACAGAGAATAAAAAGAAATGCTTGAAGAAAGAATAAACCTGCAGAAGCACGCTATGCGTTATGGCACTTGGATGGGAGGGTTATGGACACTCCTTTTTATCATTTATGTGATGGGGCTGTCAACTCCGTTTTTAATATTACTACTGATTCCGATGGCATTATGTGTCCCAATTGTGTCATATCAGATGGCTTGCCATTTCCGTCGTAAATCTACTGATGGAGTTCTCACTTTTTCGCAAACTTGGGTATTCCTAACCTTTCTTTGGATGTTTGCAGCTCTTTTTGTATCTGTACCCATTTATGTGTATTTCAATTTTTTGGATAATGGTACCGTTGTGAATACTTTGGCGCAGATGATAACAGAGACAAAGGCACAGAAAGTACCTGAATATGCTCAAATGATTCAATATTTAGACGAAAGTTTACCCCTTTTACGCAATCTTACTCCGATTGATATCGTGATCAATCAACTTTCACAAAATATTATTATTGGAGCCATTCTCGCTCTCCCTATTGCCGCTATAATAGGGCGGAAGCGAAACTTGTAAGAATCGTACAAAAGTGTAATTAAGAATATGGATATATCAGTAATTGTACCCTTATACAATGAGGAAGAATCATTGCCCGAACTCTTTTCATGGATTAATCGTGTAATGCAGACAAATGGTTACTCATTTGAGGTGATCTTTGTAAACGATGGAAGTACCGATCGGAGTTGGCAAGTCATTGAACGTCTCAGCTTAGAGAATCCAAACCTTGTAAAAGGAATTAAATTTCGAAGGAACTACGGGAAATCGCCTGCTTTGTTTTGTGGTTTCCAAAAAGCAGAAGGGGAAGTTGTGATTACTATGGATGCTGATTTACAGGATAGCCCTGATGAGATTCCAGGTTTCTATAAAATGATTACCGAAGAAGGTTATGATCTTGTTTCGGGATGGAAGCAAAAACGTTACGATCCTCTTTCAAAAACGTTGCCCACTAAATTATTTAATGCTACAGCTCGGAAGGTTAGTGGTATAAAAAATCTGCACGATTTTAATTGTGGATTGAAAGCCTATCGGAAAGCGGTAATTAAGAATATTGAAGTGTATGGCGAGATGCACCGTTATATTCCCTATTTGGCTAAAAACGCAGGTTTTACCAAAATTGGTGAGAAGATTGTGCAACATCAGGCGCGTAAGTATGGAACTACAAAATTTGGACTTGATCGTTTTGTTAATGGATATTTGGATTTGCTGAGCCTTTGGTTCCTTTCTGCTTTTGGCATGAAGCCTATGCATGTATTTGGCCTAATGGGTACGTTAATGTTTATTTTAGGTTTCATAAGTGTGGTAATTGTTGGCGCGTGGAAACTTTATTCGATGTATTCAGGAGCCCCTTATCGCTTAGTTACAGATTCACCTTATTTTTATCTTTCGTTGACGGCCATGATTATTGGCACTCAGTTCTTTTTGACCGGTTTGATGGGAGATTTGATTGCTCGTTATTCGCAAGATCGTAATAATTATCAAATAGAAGCTGAATTATGAGAAGTCTTTTAAGTTTGAAACGAGTGGGATGGGGGGTGATTCTAATCCTGTTTATCTCGTTGGTAGGCTGTAGTGATGAGGGCGATTTGAGTCAGGCACGTACTGTTTGCAAAGTCTCGTTCTATCATAAAACCTCGCAGCGTCTTGATACACTCAGCACTCTTACTGTAAAGGCAATAGGCGCAGATAGTGTCTTTCTTCAAAATAAAAGTGCAAGCAGTGTGTCTTTGCCGTTAAAGTATGTAGGAGATAGCACCCAATTCCAGCTAACTCTAGCTGGACAGACTCCAGACACACTTACTATAAAGCATAAAAACACGCCACATTTTATTAGCATGGATGCGGGTTATGCCATGTATTATGAATTAACGGCAGTTACCGCAACTCGCCACTCAATTAGTGATATATTGTTGTACAGCTCCACTATCAATACATATGAACAAGAAAATATTCGCGTTTATTATCCTGAGTAGCCTGCTCTTTTTGTCTCCTCTTTCCGCACAAATGAATACTGCTTCGGATAAAGGGAAACGAGTAGTAAAAGAGTTACTTGATACAATCCCGCTTTTTAATGGAATCTATATTGGAGTAGATGCTGTGGAAATGGTTGGAAAGGCGCTTGGTGGTAATACAAAAGGGTCTGAATTACAATTAGATGTGAATTTAAGGAATCGTTTCTTCCCTGTTGTGGAAGTTGGACATTCTTCTACTGATTCAGAAAGCGACGGAGGAACTCATTATACTGCAGATGGTTCTTATTTTCGAATAGGAATGAATTATAAGGTGAAATTTAGAAATCGCGATGAAAGTCACTTATTTGTGGGAGCACGTTATGCATTTTCTTCATTTAAATATAATTTGGTTAGCTCGGCTATGACGGATCCTCTATGGGGTGGAACTTTAAATCCCAATATATCGGATGATATTTGGGGTGGATCAGTCCCTTTCTCGATTAAAGATCAGAAATGTACAGCACATTGGGCTGAACTTATATTAGGCATTCGGGTACAGATTTGGAAGGATTTTATGATGGGCTGGTCGTTGCGCTATAAACGTCGCTTCGCAGTGAGTGGAAATAAGCAAGCTCCACCCGATTATGTACCAGGCTATGGTTCGAATGGAAGCAGTACATTTGGTGGAACTTATTCTTTGATATATAAACTTCCATTCAAAAGCAAGAAAAAATAATTAGATGAATACCTTCGAAATTTGGATTATAGCAGTAGGGCTTGCAATGGATTGCTTTGCAGTTTCTATAGCAAGTGGAATTATACTTCAACGTTTTCGTTGGTCTACTATTGGGATAATGGCTTTCTTATTTGGCTTTTTTCAAGGAGGAATGCCTATTATAGGGTGGCTTTGTACGAACTGGTTTCTTCATTATACAGCTGAATTTGATCATTGGATTGCTTTCTTTATCCTTCTTTTTTTAGGTGTGCGAATGATTTGGGAAAGTTTCTCAAATAAAGAAGAAGCAGGTTTTAATCCTGCACGTTTAAAAACAATTTTCCTTTTAGCCATTGCTACTAGTATTGATGCTTTAGTTCTTGGGATCTCTTTTTCTTGTTTAGGAATGATATCGATTACAACGCTCGTTTATCCAGTAGGAGTCATTGCATTTGTTTCATTCTTTTTTTCTTTTTTAGGGCTTACTCTTGGGATCCTTTTTGGTAAACGATTCAATTTCCGTGCAGATCTTTTAGGTGGTATTATTCTTATAGGAATAGGATTGAAAATATTAGTAACTCATTTGTGTGAATAAATAATACAGAACGAAATAAAAACGAGAAGCTTATGAACGTAAAAAACAACTTTTCTTTCTATCGATTTAAAGGGTCGAAATGGATCGTTTTATTGATTGTAATTCTCCTTTTGTCATGTATCTTTCGTCGGGAAACCTACCACAAAAATGAAGGAGTTATATTTGGCACTACTTATCATATAACTTATGAATATAATTCGGATCTGCACGAAGACATTGTTGCTGAGTTGAAGAAGGTAGACGCGACTTTGTCGATGTTTAATGATACATCGATTGTAGCCCGCATTAATAAAGGTGAGAACCCTCCTTTGCATGCTATGTTCTCACGCGTTTTTAACCGTGCAATGGAAGTCTCTAAAGTAACCAATGGAGCATTTGATATTACGGTTGCTCCACTTGTTAATGCTTGGGGATTTGGTTTTGAAAAGAGCGGAAATATGACTCAACATAAAGTAGACTCGTTGTTGCACTATGTGGGCTATCAAAAGATCCGAATCGCTAAGGGCCGAATAGAGAAAGATAATCCTAACGTACGTCTTGATTTCAGTGCCATTGCAAAGGGTTATGGAGTGGATGTCGTTGCTCAGTATTTGGAAAGTAAAGGGGTACATAATTTTATGGTAGAAATAGGAGGAGAAGTAGTAGTAAGTGGTATAGCTCCCAAGCATGACGACTCAGATTCAAAAACTTCCCGTCTTTGGCGCATAGGCATCAATAAGCCGGTGGAAGATTCCCTTAATATTGACCAGAGTTTGCAAGGCATTCTTCAACTTACGGATTGTGGAATGGCCACAAGTGGCAATTATCGTAATTTCTATTACAAAGATGGTAAACGCTATGCACATACCATAGATCCGCATACAGGTTATCCGGTGCAACATACTTTATTATCGACTACCGTTCTAGCTCCCGATTGTATGACTGCCGATGCCTATGCAACTGCTTTTATGGTAATGGGATTAGAAAAAGCCAAAGCTTTAGTGTTGAGTCAGAAGTCTTTAGAAGCTTATTTTATTTATACTGATCGAAAAGGGATTTTGCGTGTTTGGATGTCACCGGGGATGGAACGTAATGTAGCAAAACGTTAAAGGAAAAGGCTGATATTTTTACAATTGTTCTACCCTTTTACTCTTATTGAGGGCTTATTGTTGAAATACGCACATTCTTTAAATAAAATTGATCAAATATTTGTTTTCTCAAAAAAAATTATTATATTTGCAGCAAAAACAGCTTGTTGTTGCTAATTAATAATAGAATCATGAGAAAAAATAGCCCTTTTGCAAGGCTTTTACCAATGTTAATGCTTTGTGTTACGTTTGCCGGTTGTGCGGATAGCGACTATGATTTGAGCAAGAATCTGGATATGACGGTTGGCTTAGGATCTGATGGACTTCAGCTGAAACTAGGTACTACTGAGAAAATCTATTTAAGAGATGTTCTTAAAGTGCAAGATTCAGACATCCTAGATACACTAACTACAGGTACCAACCTTTATTATATATTAAAGAAGGGAACTCCTACAACTCTTGATGTGAAAGTAAATCCGATCGCAGCATTCAAAGTAAATGATGTTGAACTTGCTCCTTCTACTCTTTTTTCAGGAGCCGACCTTATTAGTCAAATCGGTTCAACCACAATTCCAGTTACTGATCTTCCTTCTCAAAAAGTAACCGCTTCAAAGAATATCGACATAAGTGTGAAGAATATTCCTTCTGAGGTAGAGCGCATTCGAAGCATTACCGCCAACAAGGATCTTTCGTTTAGCTTCCAAATAGAAGCACCCGCTGAAGCTAATATCGTTTTTAAGGATATTAAGAACTTAAAGATTCAATTCCCTGATTTAGTAGCTTCAGCTAATTTGACAAATGGTGTATATGCTCCTACATTTAGTGGCTTGGGAAGTTCCACTGTGACCTTTAGTCCAATAACTCTTGATTCTTTAATCTTTAGATCTTCAGCTTTGGGGCAGAAGGTTGTTAGCAATGCGCTTCAAGTATCGGATGCTGTTTCTTTTAGTGCTGATGTAGTATTGGCTGTAAAGAACTCATTTACGGTGAAAACTACCGACCAAGTAAATGTGAAATTGAACGTAATGGTTGGTAATGTAACGGTAAGTAGTGTTACGGGCGTAGTGAATCCAACAATTGAACCGGTAATATCTGATCTTGAAATAGGCAATGACCTGCCAAACTTTCTTCAAGATTCTGAGGTGCGTTTAGCTGTTACGAATCCTACCATAAAGTTTGTGATGAATGGTTTATCCTTACCTGTGCCTTTGCTCTTCTCGGGCACACTAAATAGTGTAAAGAAAGATGGTTCTACTATTGCTACAGTTTCTTTACCTGAATCGGGTTCATTGGGTATTGCACCTAAAACAAGCAAAACTTATTATTTCTATCAAGATGCAACTGGACCTTGGACAATAAATGGTACCGATGCCAACAATGTAAAAAGTCAGGTTTCAAATTTAAGTACTTTAGTGGCGCAGGTTCCTGATCGCATTAAAATTGATTTAGGAGGTAAAAAAGTACATACTGATACTAGCGTACTTCATACTTTACAAGTAGGAGCAACTTATAAAGTAGCGATGGACTATGAGGTAGCTGTACCGTTCCAATTTAATAAGGACTTGATAATTGTATATAAAGATTCTACGGAGAGCATGAACAAAGACATTAAAGATTATGATGCAGATGGTTTGGTGGTTTCTGCTATTGCTCAAAGTAAAGTGCCTTTAGCTTTAAATTTGACTATCATCCCTAAAGATGCAAATGGGAAGGAAGTTCCAGAGTCGTCCCTTCAAATTGGCTCTGCTACAATAGCACCTTCTGTAGATGGCGCATTGGTAGAAACTCCTATTGAGATTTCATTAACTCCTTCTAAATCCGGTATAATCCCGACACTTGATGAATTTATCTTCCGTGTGAAAGCAGCGTCTCAAGCAAAAGGAGAGTTATGCTCTGATCAGTATTTGATATTGAAAGATATTAGAATAAAGTTGAAAGGACAGATTGTATCAAACTTAAATTAATTGTACGGATAACTAAAATAGAGCAACGTTATGAAAACAACGAATAAGATATATGTTTTGCTTGCCTTTGTAATGGCTGGTATGGCGACCGTGCAAACTACGGCGCAGGAACTCAGATCGTCTTATTTTATGAAGACTTCCAATTTTCGGCATCAAATAAATCCGGCTTTGCTTGATCATGCGTATGTGGGATTACCTTTCTTCGGGAATGTTAATGTGGGCACTTCCGGTAATGCAGGTTTAACAAACTTTGTTTATCAACAAAGTGATTTGAGCGATGGATACAGTTTGAAGAGTGGCTATAATCTTACCACATTCATGAACCCTGGAGTGAGTGCCGATAAGTTTTTGGGCGATTTAGATGATGTAACCCGTTTGAATACTGATGCAAACATTAATTTATTTTCCGTGGCCTTTAAAAGCTTTGGTGGTATAAGTCTTGTGGAGATGAATGTAAAATCTTCTACTTCACTTCGTGTCCCCAAGGAATTTTTTCAGTTTATGAAGGAAGTCGGTGCTAAAGAAGAATATCAGATTGAGGATCTCGGTGTTCGCTCTTCAAGCTATGCAGAATTGGTGTTTGGGCATTCGCGTGTGCTGAATGATAAATGGACAGTTGGTGCGAAACTGAAATTCCTTATGGGACTATCGTATGCCGATTTGAATGTCAATAAGATGAAAATAACGATGAATGGTGATGCTTGGGAAATTCAGTCGGATGCTGAACTAACAGCTGCCGTTTTAAAGTCGAATTTTGAATATGAAGATGCTAGTAAAAATAATGCTCAGGGACAGCAACGTGTGAAAGGACTTCAGGATGTGAGCTTTGGTATGCCGGGCTTTGGTATGGCTACCGATTTCGGCGCTACTTATAAAGCAATGGATGGATTGTTGCTTTCAGGCTCTGTAACCGACCTTGGTTGGATTTCATGGAGTGGAGCTAAAAAAGCAAAATCATCGGGTAGCTATACATTTAATGGCTTTGACGATATTTTAACTTCAGGGGATAATCATGGCAATAAGTTGGGCGATCAATTTAGTGACCTTGGTGATGATCTGGAAGAAGTCTTCTCTGTATACGATCAAGGTAAGAAGAACTCCTCGGGTGGTCTTGCTTGTTCTATCAATTTAGGTGCTGAATATGAAATGCCATTTTATCGTAACCTTTCGGCCGGCTTGCTTTATACCAGTAAAATCTATGGAAAATATTCTTGGCAACAAGCTATGTTGTCAGCGAACGTACGTCCGTTGAAATGGTTGGAACTTTCACTTAATACCTCTGCCTCTACTTTCGGTTGGAATGTTGGAGGGATGCTCAGTGTTGGAACTAGAGGGTGTAATTTCTTTATCGGATCCGATCGTTTCATGGGTAAAACGTCAAAAGAATGGATTCCATTGAATAGTGGTAATATGAATTTAAGCTTTGGTCTTTCTTTTCCTCTAAGCTGAAGAATCGATTAAAACACTACATACACTATTTGAATAGCAAATGTGCTTTTGGGGAAAATAAGTAAGGAAAAACAAAAAAGGTGAAACTATTTGGAGTCTATATGTTTTTTTTATAAAAGGGAATAATCTGTCATAGAAAAAGTTTACACCAACCATCAAAACGTACTAG
>Ga0302170_10000081_pt1 | contig 35304 bp, 20 predicted proteins | sample I_Fen_N2_1_FD_193492 | JGI IMG/M metagenome (GOLD analysis project Ga0302170, IMG submission 193492) | Peat permafrost microbial communities from Stordalen Mire near Abisko, Sweden - I_Fen_N2_1 | ecosystem: Environmental > Terrestrial > Soil > Wetlands > Permafrost | place: Sweden: Abisko...
ACGGGAAAGCCTATCTCATGCACGCCTATGCCGCAAGTAGAACGGGTTTTAATAGTATTCTAGTATTGCAAGAACTTTCCTCTGATGGCACAACAGTAAAAGGGAATCCAAGTATTGTATTTGATGGAAATGATGGAGTGAACCACACTTGTGAAGGCCCTAAATTATACAAACGGAATGGATATTACTATGTGTTTTGCCCCGCCGGGGGAGTTGAAAAGGGATGGCAACTTGTATTGCGCTCTCATAATATTTACGGCCCTTATGAATCGCGTATCGTAATGGCACAAGGAAAAAGTTCTATCAATGGCCCTCATCAAGGTGCTTGGATAGACACTCCAAAAGGCGAATCGTGGTTTATCCATTTTCAAGATAAAGGTTTGTACGGAAGAGTCATTCATTTGAATCCAATGAAATGGCTCAATGATTGGCCGGTAATAGGTGAAGATAAAGACGGAGATAGTTGTGGAGAACCTATGTTAACGGCAAAGAAACCGGATATAATAACGAGTGATTCTGTTGCTAAAATGACTTTTAGCGATGAGTTCAACACCTCTGCCTTGGGACTGCAATGGCAATGGCAGGCCAACTATCAAGATGCGTTTGGCTTTCCAAGTACAAACGGGTTTTATCGTCTTTATGCATATCGTCAAAATTTAAAGAACCTTTGGCTAGCTCCTAACTTGTTGCTGCAGAAGTTCATGGCTGAGACATTTGTTGCCACTTCAAAGTTGTCCTTTGCTTCCAAAGATGAAAACGAACGTGTTGGTCTTATTGTTATGGGAAGTGACTATGCCGCTTTAACGTTGCGCAGAAAAGGAAAAGCGTTCCTCTTGGAGCAAGTACTTTGCAAAGAGGCCGATAAAGGGAACCCCGAGAAATATAAAGAAATTGCAAAATTTGCACCCGACCGTTTAATAGAAGGTGGCTTGGTTCCGGCATTAGTAAAAGAGATCTATTTACGCGTGGAAGTAAAAGAGGGAGGTAACTGTCGTTTTGCATATAGCCTTGATGGGGTTCAATTTACTGAAGTCGGGATAGCCTTTCAGGCTCAAAAAGGAAGATGGATTGGAGCAAAAGTAGGCTGTTTTGCTAACGGCACGAACTTAAAAGGAGGCGGAGGATGGGTCGATCTTGATTGGTTCCGTATAACTTCCACACCTTTGTCGAAATAAAGTAAATAATATAGAGCGAATTATAGACACACAACAATGAAAAAAGAAAATTCAACTTTTATTGCCCTTCCTGTACTTTTGGGCTTTTTTGTAATGGGCTTTTGCGATATCGTGGGAATCTCATCCGACTATGTAAAGGCGGCCTTCCATTGGAGCGATACGCTTACCGGACTTGTTCCATCGATGGTCTTTATTTGGTTTCTCTTCCTAGGCGTTCCTGTTGGAGTATTGATGAACCGAATTGGAAGAAAGTCGACCGTACTTCTATCCATGGGAATTACTGTATTGGGTATGATACTTCCGATACTGACTTATAACCAAATAACAGTTATGATGGCATATGCTCTTTTGGGTATTGGAAATGCTATATTACAGGTTTCTTTGAACCCTTTGCTACAGAACGTAATCACTAATGAAAAGATGCTTACCTCCAGTCTGACGGGGGGACAAGTTGTAAAAGCGGTATCCTCGTTTGTAGGGCCCTATATAGTAATCTTTGCCATTCAAAGTTTTGGCGATGGAGATCCTCAAAAATGGTATTATTGTTTTCCCATCTTGGGCTTCATCACGCTTATTTCGGCTGTTTGGCTATTGCTGACTCCTATTGTAGAAACTTCTCAAAAAATAGCTACTCATGAAAACAGTCTGAAAAGCACATTTGCATTACTTAGCGACCGTACGATTTTACTCCTCTTTCTAGGAATATTTTTTGTGGTTGGCGTGGATGTAGCGACTAACTTCTTAAGCTCTAAACTAATGACTTCCCGCTTTCATTGGAGTCAAGAAGAAGCTGGAATGGCTCCGCAAGTCTATTTCATTTGTCGTACGATCGGTGCTTTACTGGGTGCATTCCTTATGACCTTTGTCGCTGATATTATTTACTTTCGCATCAACATCCTTCTTGCTATTCTCGCCGTATTGATCCTTGCATTTGTGCCGGAGGTGACTGTAAACTTAGTGTGTATCGGTGCTATTGGCTTCTTAGCTTCGTGCATTTTCCCTATAATTTATTCCATGGCTGTGCAAGCTCGTCCTGAAAAGGCTAATCTTATTTCCGGCTTGATGATTACTGCCGTAGCGGGTGGTGCTGCAGTGACGCCTGCCATTGGAATGGCTACTGATGCGATGAAAGGTGATTATACAGCTGGGGTGCTAGTCATATTAGTGTGCGTACTTTATCTTACTTTTTGTGCATTTGGTTTGAAAATTAAAAAGGATGCAATTCTATGAAGAAAGAATTTTTATTGCTTGCTGCTCTCATTGTAAGTTCTGTAAACGCTCAAAGTACTAAAAAGGTGGATTTCTTATCTGCCTCATTAAAATATTGTGTAAAGCAAACGGAGCGATCTTTAAAAGAGTTGAAAGGAGATTCTACCTATAACTATAGCTTAATGCCTCGTAATGTGCTTTCTAAAGAGCAGCATTGGAATTTGCGGAAAGCTACTAAAGAAGAATGGACCTCTGGCTTTTGGCCGGGAGTATTATGGTACGACTATGAGCAGACGCACGACGAATCGATAAGAAAAGTTGCTGAGAACTACACTCACTCTTTAGAATTTCTTTCGCGAACTTCAGCTTTTGACCACGATTTGGGTTTTCTCGTATTCTCTAGTTATGGGAATGGCTATCGTTTAACAGGCAATCCGACTTATAAAAAGATTATTCTTGATACCGCTGATACCCTTGCTACGCTATTTAATCCAACTGTCGGAACTTTGCTTTCATGGCCACGTGAGGTGAAGCCTAGAAACTGGCCACACAATACGATCATGGATAATATGATCAATTTGGAGATGCTGTTTTGGGCGGCTAAGAATGGGGGCAGCAAAAGACTTTACGAGATTGCGCTTCGTCATGCCGAGACAACAATGAAGAATCATTTCCGACCTGATTACACTTCATATCATGTGGCAGTATACGATACAATTACCGGAAAGTTCATTAAAGGGGTAACGCATCAAGGCTATTCCGATGAAAGTATGTGGGCACGCGGACAGGCTTGGGCGATCTATGGATTTACGGTAGTATACCGTGAAACAAAAGATCCACGTTTTCTTGATTTTGTTCAGAAAGTAGCTAATGTATATCTCGATCGACTTCCTGCAGATAAGATACCTTATTGGGATTTCTCTGCTCCTGATCAGCCGAATGCTCCTCGCGATGCTTCTGCGGCCTGTGTGGTTGCTTCTGCATTATTGGAACTCAGCACTTATACTTCCGATAAAGTGGCGAAGCGTTATCGGAACGAGGCGGTAGCTATGTTGCGAGAACTTAGCAGCAAACGATATAAAAGCGGTACAAAAAATCCTTCTTTTTTGTTGCATAGCACTGGAAATTACCCTGCAGGATCTGAAATTGATGCAAGTATTATTTATGCCGACTATTATTATTACGAAGCTCTTTTACGCTTAAAACGCATCGTTGCCGGTCAACCTATTTAATTAAGCCTATTTTTTATCAGCAATTAAGAACTAGATATGCAGGCAATAAGCTTGGCATACTCTCTTTCTTATAGACCAATGTAAATAAAATAAAGGGAAGTACTTCTATAGGAGTGCTTCCCTTTATTGGTTTGTGGCTGTAAAAACATCCTGATCAAAAGAATTACTGCCAGCTGTTGAAATCATTTTCAGCAGCTGGCAAAAATGAATTCAACAGTTGGCAAATTCATATTTGCCAACTGGCAATCGTATTTATTTATATTCAGATGGATTCACGCCAAACTCTTGAGAGAAGTGTTTGGTAAAATACCTGGGAGTACTATATCCCACTTTATACGCAACATCGGTAATGGTGTATTCGCCGCTGAGAAGTAGTTTCGCAGCTTCTTTCATTCGTATGGAACGGATAAAGGCTACAGGAGATAAAGCGACTAATGAAAGTAACTTTCGATACAATCCGGTGCGATCCATTCCCATATCTTTCGAAAATTGTTCAACTGTATATTCAGAGTTATCCAGATTCTTTTGTATGTAAAGTATTGCTTTCTCAATAAATGCTTCGTCCAGTTTATTAAAGATCTCTTTATTCGATGAAACTTCAGTCGACTGATGGAAATCACGTTGACGTTTGGCTAGCAACTCGAAAATGTTCCGAATGCGAAGTTGGAGGATCTCATAGTTGAAGGGCTTTGAAATGTATGCATCTGCACCTGATTGATATCCGCTCAGCTGATCTTCATCACTCGTCTTTGCAGTTAATAAGATAACCGGAATATGTGAGGTGCGAATGTCTTCTTTTAAACACTTGCAAAGTTCAACACCATCCATTTCAGGCATCATGATGTCCGAAATTACTAAATCGGGTAGTACCTTTCGACTGAGTTCTAACGCTTTTTTACCATCACAAGCTGTAATGATCTCATACTCCTCTGAAAGTAAATCAGCAACAAAACGAAGAAGCGAGATATTATCATCGGCTAGAAGTATTTTCAGTCGATTGGTTTCCTTTTGGGATATCAAACTAGAGTCGAATTGAAGGTTTGAATCATTCTCATCCTCAATCTCTTCAGCAGGTTCTTCTATTTGTTCTTCGCTATTACGTAATGGAAGCCATATGGTGAAGGAACTGCCACGTCCTAATTCACTCTCAACGGTAATCAAACCGCCATGAAGCTTGGTATATTCCATTGCTAGATTTAAGCCAATGCCGCTTCCCGTAGTATTTCCTTGGTTATCTGCTTGATAGAAGCGCTCGAAAACATGTGTAATCTCTTCTTTTGATATTCCGCAACCCGTATCACTTAGGATGATTTTTAACGCCAAATCATTACTATTAGGCATTCTCTCTTGTTCCTGAGATAAGGTTATGACTCCTCCTTTGGGCGTGAATTTGAAAGCGTTATTAAGTAAATTGTTTAATATCTTTTGCAGCTTATCTTTGTCATACCACATAAATAAGGTTTGTTGCTGCCTATTTAGGTTGAAAGCAATATTACGTTCCACTGATAATTCGGAAAATAAGGAATGCAAGGTTTGTAGATATGCACAGACATCATTATAGGTTAAGTTGAGCTTCTCTCCCTGTATTTCAATTCTTCGAAAATCGAGAAGCTGATCAATCATAGTCCGAAGTTCTTTTACTCCCTGAGAGATTAGATTCAGTCGCTTGAGTGTTTTCTCTTCCGAAATGGTGTGAAGCAAATAATCGAGTGGGGTTACGATAAGGGTTAGTGGGGTGCGTAACTCATGACTAACATTCGTGATAAATCGATATTTTAGTTGATTGAGTTTTTCTGTTTGAACCAGTTTCTCTTTTTCTTGTTTAATTTGAAATTGTTGTTCTTTCCGTTTCATGAAGTGTCTCCAGACCAAAACAATACTGCTGAGTATTATAATCGCATATAAGAAAAGGAATAAATTGCTTAATAGGAGAGGAGGTCGAATTACAATTTCCATTGTTGCAACCTTCTTCCCCCATTGATGATCAATCCCTGCTGCATTTACAACTAATTTATATTTCCCGGGGGGAAGCAGACTCAGATTAATAATCCCTTTTCCATCTATTCCTTTCATTTCAGTCCACTCTTCATTGCCATATTTCTCGATACGATATCGATAATAAGTAAGTTCCGGATTTGGATAGTTTAAAGCTGAAAATTCCAAAGAGATCGTGTTTTGGTTATATGGAAGTTCTAAATAGTACGTATTTGCAATAGATTTAGTTGTTACTTGATCAGTATCATTGGGTAATATGTTTTTCCCATTTATTTTCAGGGAAGAAAATAAAGGAGTTAACTCAATATGCCGCTGTTTCATTTGAGAAGGAGAAATTACACTAATCCCATTTACTCCTCCAAAATACAATTTTCCATTCGGCATTGCACAATACGATCTTTCTGCATATTCGCCTTCTAGCAGGCCATCTCGAGAGTCGAAATTTTGTATATACTTTATAGGTGAACCTTTCTTCATTTGAATTACTATGCGAGAAATACCTTTCGAAGTTGTAATCCATAAATAACCTTCGGAATCTTCTATAATAGATTGAATGCTATTACTGATTAATCCGTCTTCCACATAAAAGGCAAAACTCTTTTTATTTTCCGGCTGATAAAGGTTTATTCCATCTTGCGTACCAAACCAGATCCATCCTCTACTATCTCGAATCACACAATTGTATTTTCGGTTGCTATGATTGAATTGTGTTGATTCTTTTTCGGGGAAAATAACCTTTTGTAAAGTTGTGTCATAAAAGAAGAAGCCGTTTTGTGAAGCAAATAGAATGCGATGCTCGTTCCAAGCCAATGCATGCGTAATTAATCCAAACTTCTGTAGGATAGGAAATCGTTTACTAAGTGGGGTGAATAATCCACTATTAGGATCAAAATATCCAGCTCCAAAAGTACGACTCAAAAGCCAATATCCCATTGTCTTGAAGTGATAAACAGCCCGCACATTCTCCTCCGTTTTCCCTTCAGAGGTATGTATCCTAGGATGAAGTATTTCATCTTTTCGCAGACGATAGCAACCTGTTTTGATCGTTGAAATCCAAATATCTCCTTTAAAATCTCGTGTTATTGATAAGCAATAAGCAGTAGCTAGTTCTGGAGAAAAGGGGCGCATCTTATTCGTTAGTGTATTATAGATGAATAAGCCATTGGTAGTCCCTACTAAGATTTCTTGTCGATTATAAGGGAGTAATGCCCGGACATTTTCTTCACGCCATGCTGAATTTGGATCTGTACCAAAACTTAATTTGGAAAAACGGATGCGAAGTGGACTATAATAAAGAAAACCTTTGCTAAAAAGTCCTATCCAAAGGCCTTGATTACGATCTGTTAATAAGCAAGTTACTTTATCTTGTATCAGATTGTCATCCTCTGTCTGAAAAATAGATTGCTCTTTAATTTTCTTACCTTCCCTATCAAATAAATAGAGTCCGTTTTCGCCTGATAAAAGGACTTCCCCACGATTGTTTCCTTTAATGCTAGTGAATATGTGTGAACTCTTTAAAAGAACTTGCCAGGTTCGTTTTGAAAAATGATAACGTAGCAAATAACTCTCTTTACGTTCATTATTACAAAACAAGAAAAAGCCATTTGATGCTGGTAGGGCTCTTGAAAGTTCTGTGTTTTTATGATACTTCTGAAGTGATGTGTCTTCTAATAATAGGTTCAAATTGTTTGCATCTAAACAAAATAGTTCTCCGTTATGAGTGAACGCAAATATATGATTATCCTTACGTATGACATCGTATACAACTTGATTTTTAGAAAATAAATGGTTTACACAAGTTAGCTTTTTTTGTTTTTCTTGATATCTGTATAATTTATTTTCTGCTGTAAAAGCCCAAAAATCACCAAACTCATCAAAGAAGAAGTTACGAACTTTAGCAGATATTTTAAATCGAGTTGCTAAATAGGCTTCCGGTTTGCTGATAATTTGTTCCTTATTAAGATCGAGTATTAAAAATGAATTAAGGTGTTTAATCCAAACTTTTTGATGGGAATCGATGTAGTTTTGAAAATCACCCATATAATCTAAACTCTTTAAGTCGTCTGATTTATAATGTAGCGTATTAAATTGTGCTCCATTGTAAATAACTAAACTACCCTCTGTCGCTATAAGGATTCGTCCATCCGGTAATTCTAAAAGATTACGTATTTGATTTTCGGGTAATCCGTTTTGGACATCAAAAAGACTGAAGGTAGCGGCTTTTACCTCTATCCCAGTATAATAAATGAATAAAAAGAAGAGAAGGAAATACTTCATTATAGATTTCGGATTTAGTATAAAGTACAAATATACGCACTTTTTCTTATTGAAAGGAGCTTATTTGTTGAATTTCGTGGCACATTTGTTGAAATTATCATACCAATCTTTTAAAAACTAAATTAAAAAGAGATGAAAATCAACAAATGCACCATAAGTTTCAACAAATGTATCTCATCTTCTAACTCCTTTTTCATTATTTTTGTCTATTGTTTAATCCGACTTTATTAGCGCTTCGCACCGACATAAAATTCCTTAAATATAAATTATTAATTATGAGAAACAAATATTCTCTTTTTCTGTCTTTTACATTATGCTTATTATGCATCGTTTTCTCGATTCAAAAAGCTCAAGCACAAGAGAAAAAATTTAAGCATCCGGGACTTCTACATACCCAGGAAGACTTTAATCGTATCAAGCAAAAACTTACTGATGGAGACCCTACAGTAACAGCTGGTTGGAATGCACTGACGAGTAGCTGGATTGCCAACAAAGCATCTGGAGATTTGTGGGGTGTTAACGACATTATAAAACGAGGTATCTCGGGAGATGAAAATTATATAAATGCTTATCGTAATGCTGCAATGGCTTATCAATTTGCATTACGTTGGAAAATCAGTGGAGATAAAGACTATGCTGAACGAGCAATTCGAGTACTGAATGCGTATCCTCCTGTAACTAAAGAGTTAGGAGGTAATTCCAATGTTTCACTTATTTCTGGATTTATAGGCTATCAGTTTGCCAATGCCGCAGAATTGATGCGCGATTATGATGGTTGGAAACGTTCTGATTTTGAAGTATTTAAACGGTGGATGGTAGATATTTGGTTTACATGGGCACAAGATTTCTTAAAACGTCATCACGGCACTTGTGATAGTCACTATCACAGTAACTGGGGAGCAGGAAATGCACTTTGTTGTATTTCCGTTGGTGTGCTTTGCGATGATATATCGAAATACAATTATGGAATGTATTACCTGAAAGAAGGGGCAGGAAATGAATCTCTTAATCCTTCTATTTGCGGATTGGGAGGAGGTTTTGTTCCTTGGTTTCATAAAGATAATCGTGGTCCTAAAGGTTATATAAATCAACAACAAGAATCGGGACGCGACCAACCACATTGCATGGCTGCGCTTAATTTAACAATGATGTCTTGTCAAACGGCATGGAATCAGGGAGATAATGTTTTTAGTAACATACAGAGTGAGAATGGAGGAGGCCAGCAAATGTTGGCAGGTGCTGTTGAATACACTGCTCTTTTTAATAGCTACGATGCTACTAACACAAACGAATTGGCTTTACTTAATGCGTTTCCTGCTTCAACTTGGACTGGATGCGATTCTAACTTTGATGGAGTATCGTGGAGTAGTCGGGGAAGCATCTTACCTATTTGGGGATTAATGATGAACCATTATAGTCGTCGTATGGGACTTTCAATGCCTGGCTTGCGAAAAATGAAAGCAATTGAAGGTATTGAAAGTGGAGGCGGTAGCTATGGTACGAATAGTGGTGGATTCGATAATACCGGTTTTGGCGATTTAATGTTTTGTGAAGATAGTTTGGGCAAGCATCGCACTATTTTATATCCGCGCATTGTTAAAGGTGGAATTATTCGCAAATATGCTGAAATTGAAAATGTAACTCCGGGAACTACTTTAACTCTTTATGCAGGTCTTGGAGATGAGACAGATACAGGGAATTGGATTTGGGAAGATGGCACTTCAGGGAAAACTCGTGAAGTAGTAGTAGACGGTTCGTGTATTTATCGCGTCAATTATACGAATGCAGAGGGAGTAGTAAGTACTCAGGCATTCTTTATTTCGGTAGAAGGCGATGCAATTCATGGAACATTTACACCTTATATTACTTATAAAGGATTGGCTAATGAAAATGATAGTATAGTAACGGTTACAGCTAATACAGGAGTATTAGTTCTAGGTGTTAATTTAGCGAATTGGGGATATGCGCGTTCTTGGAAATGGGAATTAAATGGGACAGCTATTTCCAACACATCTAATCCTCTAACATTGTCTACAGCACCTGTAAGCGATCGAACTTATAAAGCTATTTACACGGATTTGGCAGGAGCAAAAGATACGGCAACTTTTTATATAAAAGTCTTGGAAGCGATACCTTATATACAAAAAGATGCAGAAACGAAAGTAGAAACAGTAAGTGCTTCTTCTTATATTGGCCACGATTATACACTTTCCGCTCTTCCTATAAGCACCGTTAAAAGCTATTCTTGTTTATGGGATACGGGTGATACTACCTTATCTGTAAAGTTCAAAAACGTACAAGACACATGTACTCATACGCTCACGCTTACAAATTTAAAAACAGGAAAACAGAGTATAATTACTTATACACTAAATATAAGTGATGACGTAAATTGTTTCCTAACAAATCCGACTCCAGAGTGTACCGACAAAAATACCATTGCTGATGGTTGGCAAGTTCTTGACTATGCAAATGGAGGAAGTTATTCAGCTACAGCACAACATTGGTCGGGTGACGTTTCTCGCTGGTATTTTGATTCTTGGAATTCAACTTCCGGAGCAATGCAGTATACCGTTGCACAAACTATAACAAATCTTCCCAATGGTACTTATAGCTTGACAGCTGCTGCTCGTGCGGATGGCACAGGGGTATATCTTTGTGCAACAGCAGGACAAGAACGTTTAACTTCTCAGGTAACAAATAATGGGAGTCTTGGCGGCGACATTTGGACTACAGCTAGGAAAGAGTATATAGCCCGTCAGAGTACTGAAAAAGATATAATTGCTCTGACATATGGAGCCAATAGTTTTAAAGGCTATGGATGGAATTGGATTGCTGTAAATAATATCAACGTAAATGATCATACAATGACAATAGCTGTGTCTAATGTGAACAGTTATACAAGTGGCAGTAAAACATGGACTGGAACTTGGTTCTCTGCCTCTGATTTTTCGATCAAAAAAATAAGTGATGAATACAAAAATGGAGTAGGAGTTGAAAAAATCTCTTCAGGCGAAATTCCTCTTAGTGCATATGTGGAAAATGGCTATATAAAAGTAGTGGGAACGACTAAATATACGGTGACGACAATTGATGGTAAAGTGATTCCTTCTTATGCACAGTTATCTTCCGGAATTTATGTGGTACGAACAAATATTCAAGCAATTAAGGTATTTATACCTTAGATATAGACTGCTGCTTGAGGGGCATTGAACTTTCAAAAGGCTGCAGTTGCTGAATAATTGAATAACTGCTTTTACAGAGAAATAATAAAATGAAGATTGGGCTTGCCTACTTTTTTACGAAAAAGTTTGTGAGTCCAATCTTTTTCTATATTTTTGTACAGAGAAACTAAAGTTTATACCTTTATAAATCAATAATATAGACTAAAAGTGCTGATAAAGCGAACAGAAATAGAAAAATCAGTAAAACAATGAATACAAGATTTAGAACAATAACGTTAAGCTGTGTAGGGGCACTGATTACTTTAACAGTCCAGGCCCAATATACATCTTGTACTTGGATTAGTAGTACAGAAGCTAAAACATGGAAGCAAGAAAAAATACAATTACAAAAGGAAGAAACTTCTTCTACTCCTGATCTGGAAATTAATGGTACAGAGAACCTACAAACTTTTAAAGGTTGGGGAACTTGCTTCAATGAATTAGGATGGGATGCCTTGAATCTTCTGAAAAAAGAAGAAAAAGAACAAATCTTGAAAAAACTATTTTCCCCTAATGGTGATCTGCATTTCACTACGGGTCGCATTCCGGTAGGCGCTAATGATTATGCTCGCAATTGGTATAGTTTTGATGAAACAGCAGGCGATTTTGAAATGAAGCACTTCTCTATAGACAGAGATAAAAAAACGCTAATCCCTTATATCAAACTAGCGCAGACCTATAATCCAAAACTAACTTTTTGGGCTTCTCCTTGGAGCCCTCCTTCTTGGATGAAAACAAATCAGCACTATGCTAACAAGAGCGGTGTGCATAACGATCTTCCAAAAGGAAAAGAAGTATCTCTATTTAATGACCAGTTTATTCAAAAACCCGAATATTTAAAAGCTTATGCTTTATACTTCTCAAAATTCATCGATGCTTACAGGCAGGAAGGAATTAATGTTACTAAACTTATGTACCAAAATGAAGCTTATACCTTTGCTGAATATCCAGCCTGCTCTTGGTCGGCAGAAGGCACAATACGCTTCATTACAAAATGCTTAGGACCATTATTGGCAAAAACAAATCCCCAAGTAGAATTGTATCTTGGCACAATGAACACAAATCGGATTGATATATATAAGAATATTCTGAACGATTCCTTAAGTTCTACTTATATAAAAGGAATTGGATTTCAATGGGAAGGCGCCCAAGTCATTGCAAGGGTACATAAAGAATACCCTAAATATCGTTTAGTTCAGAGTGAAAGTGAGTGTGGATGGGGTAAATTTGATTGGCCTTCTGCAGAACATACCTTCGGATTGATCAATCATTATTTAGCTAATGGCTGTGAGCAATATACTTTCTGGAATGCAATCTTGTGTGACAAAGGCATGAGTACTTGGGGCTGGTCGCAAAATGCACTTATTCGAATAGATTCTTCTAGCAAATCTATCACTTATACTCCCGAATATTATGCAGTAAAACATTATTCCCATTTTGTAGCCCCAGGTTCAAGGTTGCTGAAAGCTTCCACTAATAGTAAGCTACCTATTTTAGTTTTTCAGTCTCCTAATAAAGAAATAGTCATTGTGGCAGGTAATTTCGAGAACCAGTCAAAAGAGATTTCAATAAAACTTGGAAAATCCTATTTGAATGTTTCGCTAGCAGCCCATTCTTTCAATACATTTCAGCTAAAATAGAGAAAAGAAACATTGAAGTGATCTTATTCACAATAAAAAAGATGTATATTTGTAGCGAATATCTAAAGATATAGCACTATGCAAACAGCTACAAAACAAGCTTCCGTTTTATTGATATATACTGGTGGAACCATTGGTATGATAGAAAATGCGGAAACGGGAACTCTTGAAAGTTTTAATTTTGATCATTTGATGAAACATGTTCCGGAATTAAAACGATTTAATTATGAAATAGCATCTTATCAGTTCGATCCTCCAATTGATTCCTCAGATATGGAACCACTCTATTGGGCAAAATTGGTGAAGATTATTCATGAAAATTACGATTCTTTTGATGGCTTTGTAATACTACATGGAACGGATACCATGGCATATACGGCTTCAGCACTGAGCTTCATGCTTGAGAATTTATCCAAACCTGTTATATTTACAGGCTCACAGTTGCCTATAGGCATGCTACGTACCGATGGAAAAGAAAATCTCATTACGGCAATAGAAATAGCAGCAGCAAAGAACGAATACGGCGAACCAATGGTTCCTGAGGTTTGCATCTTCTTTGAAAACCATCTGATGCGAGGGAATAGAACGACAAAAATTAATGCACAGAATTTCAATGCATTTCGTTCGTTTAATTATCCTGCATTGGCTAAGGCGGGCATTCATATAAAATATGAGCCTAATTTGATACTGAAGCGCGACAAAGCTCTTCCTCTAAAGCCTCATTATTTATTTGATGCAAACGTAGTAGTTCTTACTTTATTCCCAGGGATTCAAGAAACCATTGTATCGTCTTTGTTGCATGTACCCGGACTAAAAGCTGTAGTACTTAAAACGTATGGATCCGGCAATGCTCCTCAAAAGAAGTGGTTTATGAGAGAACTGAAAGAAGCTACGGATAGGGGCATTATTATAGTAAACATCACACAATGCACTTCCGGTGCAGTAGAGATGAAACGATATGAAACCGGTATTCACTTAATAGATTCAGGGATAATCAGTGGCTATGATAGTACTCCGGAATCGGCTCTTACCAAGCTCATGTTTTTATTGGGACATGGATTTAATAATCGCGAAGTGAGGGAACGAATGAATACTTCTATTGCTGGAGAAATCAGAATTCAATAGACATTAATAATTTACATTTATTTTAAACAAATACTATAAAAAACAACTTTCCGTAAATTAAAGTTGTGTACTTGCAATTATATTTCTATCTTTGTGCAGACAACCCATTTGGAAAAAGCTGTATAAAAATTGTTTTTACTAAACTAAAATATATTACCATGAAACTAAAAAGCTACCTTCTATTTGCTCTTTTGATAGCATGTCTTGCTACTAATGCGCAAGTGAAGCTCAACATCAATGCCGATCAGCGTGGCATTGATATTAGTCCAACTCATTATGGACTTTTCTTTGAAGATATCAATCATGCAGCAGATGGTGGTTTGTATGCAGAATTGATTCAAAATCGTTCTTTTGAAGATAATACAACACCCGATCACTGGTCGCTTACTACCACGAATTCGTCAGCCAGCATGGCTCTTGTAACGAACAATCTGATCAATTCAGCTCAACAAAAAGCTCTAAAACTCACAGCCACTTCTGCTTCCTTGGCTTCTCCTGTATCTATTACAAATGAAGGCTTTTGGGGCATAAATGCAGTACAAGGACGAACTTATAAGCTTTCTTTCTGGGCAAAAGCAGATCAATCTTATACGAGTTCTATCAAAGTTGGGCTTGAGAGTAGTGATAAGCTTAAAGTGTATGGTTCTAGTACAATAACTGGAGAACTAACTACAGAGTGGAAGAAATTTACAACCACAATTACTAGTAACGCAAACGATGGCTCTGCTTGTTTCTTTTTGACTGTTGACGCACCTGTTACGCTTTATTTAGATGTTGTATCTCTCTTTCCTCCAACGTTTAATAATAGAGATAATGGCTGTCGGCCGGAACTGACTCAACTTTTAAGAAACATGAGCCCTAAGTTTCTACGTTTTCCCGGCGGTTGTTTTGTAGAAGGTAACTCAGAAGCAAGTACGTATGAATGGAAAAATACAGTGGGACCTATAGAACAACGTGCAGGGCATCAAAATATCTGGGGATATCGTACCAGTGATGGCATGGGTTACCACGAATTCCTTCAATTATGTGAGGATATTGGAGCGGCACCTCTCTATGTGGTGAATGTTGGTATTTGGCATGGTGGATATGCCCCTTACAATAGTATTGATGAATATGTACAAAATGCAGTTGATGCCATTGAATATGCAAATGGTGATGCAACTACTACCTATGGTGCAATGCGCGTAGCAAATGGGCATCCAGAGCCATTCAATCTTTCTTTCATTGAGGTAGGTAATGAAAATTATCAGGCCAGTTCTTCGCAGCAAAGTGATAATTATGCAGAACGCTATATTCAATTCTATAATGCAATTAAAGAGAAATACCCCAACATTAAAATTATTGGTAATGTGGAGGCTTGGGGAACCGATAATCCGACTTGGCGGAATAGTTATCCTGTAGATTTATTAGACGAACATTACTATCGTAATCCTTCGTGGTTTCAAAGCAAATATAATAAGTACGATAGCTATAGTAGAACTGGCCCTAAAGTCTATGCCGGTGAATATGCAGTAACTTCTGATTGTGGAAATGGAAACTTAAATGCTGCTTTAGGAGAAGCTGTTTATATGTTGGGAATGGAAAACAATAGCGATGTAGTAGCGATGAATAGTTATGCTCCAATTTTCAAGAACGAAAACACGAACGATTGGGCGATTGATATGATTCATTTTAATTCGAAAGATTACTATTGCACTCCTTCGTATTATGTACAAAAATTATTTCCTAATAATATAGGCACAAAATTGGTGCCATGGACTCAAGAAGAAAATACATCCTCCTCTAATAGTAAGTTTGGAGTCGGAACTTGGTCTACTGTTTCTAACTTTGATAATTTTCAGGTGTTGGATACACTTGGTAATGTAATAATGAGCGATGATTTCTCTGCAGCAAGCACTTGGTCTCCAGCTACAGGTACATGGAACGTAACAGGTGGAGTATATAGTCAATCATCTACTTCTACTAATTGCACTTCTATTTTTACTCAAAACACTTCTTTAGAGAACTATGTCTATAAAATCCGTGCCTATAAGAAAAGTGGCGCTGAAGGATTCCTGATTATTTTCAACTATGAAGACGCAAACAATTATTGTTGGTGGAATTTAGGAGGTTGGGGGAATACTGCACATGCCATTGAACAATGTACCACTGGTACAAAAAGTACAATTACTTCTGTATCAGGTAGCTTAACATCTAATCAATGGTATGACATTCGCATTGAAGTGAAGGGAACTGCGGTACGTTGTTATCTAAATAATGTACTTATTAATACTGCAACTCTTTCACGAGTAAATACTGTTTATTCTTCAGTGTCTATTGATGAAAAGACAAAAGAACTTATTGTAAAAATGGTGAATCCTTCAGCTAATGCAACTAATGTACAAGTGAATATAAAAGGAAAATCTACTATTGTTAGTGGAACAGTTACAGTGCTTTCTTCTGCCAATGGAACAGATGAGAATTCAATGACCTCTCCAACTAACATTGTACCTATCGCAGGTACTATCACAATAGAGAGCGATACAACCGCCACAGTTGCAATACCAGCTTATTCGGTAAATATTGTTCGCCTCAAATTGAATGATGGTACAGGCATAGCTAGTACCTTTCAAAAAAAACCGTTAGTTCTTTTAACTCAGAAGGGAGGTTTTACTTTGTCTACAGAAAGCAATGATTCTTGCAAAGTTGAAATATTTACAATGGATGGAAAATTACAAAAGAGTATTCAGAATTTACAAAACAAATCGACTGTTTCATTGAATCCCGGCTTATACATCGTAAAAGTCTATCAAAATGGAGAGATTACTAGTTGTAAAGTTGATATCAACTAGAAATAAAAACAAATCGAATAGCAATTAGTTAATGATTATTTTTAGGGCTGAACTTTACTGAGTTTGGCCCTAAAGTGCTTAAAAGGAATGCCATTCTACTCCCGAATTAATTTATATTAACTAATTCTATCGTGCGGATCAAGAGGTTTAAACGTTTATATATTCAATAAATCATATACCTTATACTCACGTCTTATGGAAAAGAGCTTTAACGAAAGAACTCAAGTTATTCGCAAGATTATTTTATTCTCTGTTTTTCTGAACTTTGCTATCTCTCAGACAATATCTGCATATAATACAGAATGGCAGTGGTCTACCTCGCTAAACGCACTGGTTAGTAATGAAACTAAGAATCATCCACAAGCCTTTTTATGGATACCTTCCAATTGCAAACAAGTACGAGCTGTAATTGTTGGTAACCATAACATGACGGAAGAGACTTTACTAGAAAATCCCGAATTCCGTAAAGCAATGAGCAACTTAGGTTTTGCTGAAATCTGGATCACTCCGGGCTTAGATATGAAATGGGACATAGAAATCGGTACGCAGCAAATCTTTGAAACTATGATGAAAGAATTTGCAACGATTTCAGGTTATAGTGAGCTAGAATATGCACCTATTGTTCCGGTAGGACACTCGGCCATGGCTACTTATCCTTGGAACTTTGCAGCGTGGAACCCTGAACGTACTTTAGCTATACTTTCAGTACATGGTGATGCGCCACAGACCAACCTTACGGGTTATGGTAAAGCCAATTTAGACTGGGGGAAACGTACGGTAGATGATATCCCCGGACTAATGATTGAAGGAGAATGGGAATGGTGGGAAGATCGGGTGACTCCGGCATTGACTTATCGCATGAAACATCCTGCATCACCAGTGTCTTTTTTATGTGATGCCGGACGTGGGCATTTTGATATTTCAGATCAACTAGTACATTATGTAACACTCTTTCTAGAGAAGGCAGCACAATATCGTTTACCTAAAAGAATGCCGTTGAATAAACCTTGTCAACTAATTCCTGTGGTTCCGCAACAGGGGTGGCTGGCAGAACGTTGGAAAACGGATGGCATCGTTCGGGAAAAGCCAGCTCCTTATACCCAATATAAAGGTAATCCTGCGGATGCCTTCTGGTATTTTGATAAAGAAATGGCTTTAGCTACAGAAAAAATTTATGCGCGTGGGAGAGGGAAGAAGCAACAATACATTGGCATTTTGCAGAAAGGCAAATTAGTCGATTTCCATCAAAATACACATGCACGTATTAAAGCACAATTTAAACCCGAAGGAGAAGAAGAACTTACTTTTCATCTGAAAGCTGTCTTTACAGACTCTTTACGCGCTAAACAAGTTAATGAACATGCAATGGGGAAACCACGTATTGATCGGATATGTGGTCCGGTAAAGAAACTGAATGATAGTACCTTTCAAATTAGTTTCTATCGGATGGGAATGATGAATACCAAGCGTACAAATGATATTTGGTTACTCGCTTCACATGATGGGGATGAAAATTATAAAAGCAGTGTGCAGCAACTAGAGTTGGTTATTCCTTATCGCTTAACTGAAGGAAAAGCTCAAAATATATCTTTCGCTCCACTTAAAAATGTAAAGCGTGGATGCAAATCAGTTGCCCTTACTGCAACTTCCGATTGTGGATTACCAATTCATTATTATATAGAAGAAGGTCCGGCAGAAATAAAAGATGGAAAAATACTCTTCACAAAGATATCACCACGTGCCAAATTACCTTTAAAGGTGACAGTTGTAGCTTGGCAATATGGGCGAAGCATTGCCTCGAAAGTACAAACAGCTGAACCTGTAGCGCAGAGTTTTTGCATTGAATAATCCGCAACAGCCACTTATTTACAAACAATGACTCATGAAAAAAACATTTTTCACATATTTATTATTATTGACAATTAATCTGAATTCCCTTTCCCTTTTTGCAGTTGATGCACAAAATAAGTATGCACCCATCACACTTAAAATAGGTGATGGCAAGCAACTCACTTATCGCTATCCTGATGGAAAAAAACACAACGTTGGTTTTAGGAACATAAACGAAGATACTTCTAATTGGTCAATTTATGCAGGGGTGCGTTTTGAAGTCTATTTAGATAAAAAGAATCAAACCACTTATCTTGATGTCTGTTTTGCAGTACCCGAATATGAGAAAGGAAAACTCATTTCAGAAGGACATGCGCAAGTGGCACTTTCCGGAAAAGGATGGCATACAGTAATGGTACCATGGAATCGTTTCAATATAAAAGCGGCACAGCGTATTGCCGCATTACAACGTGTAAAGGAACTGCGCATTACACCTATAGATGCCAATGGGAAAGCTCTTTCAAGGGGACTCTCTAAAATCCAAAATATAGAACTCGTACAAGGCAAATTAATAGCTTTGCAATGTCCCATTCGTAGTAAATCTGCAGAGAAAGGCAAAACAGTGACTTATGAAGTGGAAGTAGGCAATACTACTAACTCTTCTCAATCTGTAGTATTAACGGTAGAACCTCAGGGATGGGAGTCGATGACTTCACAAATAACCCCTTCTTTGTTCACTTTAGGCGCAAATGAAACAAAGCAAATAAAGGTCGAGGTGAAAGTCTCCGACCGTATACCCGGAGGAGGACGTGAAACACAAGTGCTCCGTGCGACTGTGAATGGAGAGGCCGATGAGAGTTCGAAAATAGAACTAATCACCCTTTCACGCTTGCCACATCCTTATATTCTGCATACGCCGGCTCGTTGGCAAGAGATCAAGGAAAAAGTGGCCCACTATGAATGGGCACAAAAAGAGCTAGATAAACTAATCGCAATAGCCGATAAATGGGTAGTACCTGAATTAGCTACCAAGCTCAGCAATGACAACACGAATTTGGGGATGCATCTCTTTCAAACACAAGAGGAGAATAATTTGATGGCTGCAGGCATCGCCTATCAACTAACAGGGCGTACCCAATATGCAAAGAAAATCGCACTTTTTATGCATCGGTTAAGCGATCCGGAACATGGTTATCCCATTACTTATAGAGGCTGTAATCAATCGTTTGTACAAGAAGGACATTTCTTTCAACATATTGCAATGGCTTATGATATGGCATTACCCTCTGGCATTTTCTCGGAAGAAGAAACGCGTAACATAGAGCATACTTTTCGTTTATTTATTGAAACAGTAGAACAGGGTATGCGCGAAGGAGGAATCAATAATTGGAAAGTGAGCGAAATTTGTGGTGCTCTTTATTGTGCTTTGGCTATACAAGATTGGAATCTTGTAGAAAGCATGTATAGCGGTCCTTGTGGCATTCTCGATCATATAGCTCAGGGGGTTATGAACGATGGCTGGTGGTATGAATGTACGATTGGTTACAATGTGTGGTGTGCCACTGAATTCTCGCAGGCTGCCTTAGCTTTGGCCCCATGGGGCGTAAATCTCAAAGACTTGAAACTCCCTTCAGGGTGTACTCCTTACTATTCCTTAATGCCCGACTTTATGAAGCCGGGAGTGTATGGCATGAGTTTTGAGAAATGGGGACCTGTAAATAAAACGACTGTATGTATTAAAGATATGTGGGATGCAATTCCTAATTTTGCGGACTATCGCGGAATGATGTTTGGAGTAAATGATGCACAAGAAACAATGGTTGCGGGGCAAGCCTATGAGTTGGCTTATTATATGTATCGCGATCCTGAATATGCTTCCATTATACGCCGTGGTAACTCACGCGACCTGCTTTACGGGGTAGCTGAGTTACCTATTGTCTCTTCTGAGTTAGCCGAAAAATCAGCTTATGCCGATAATATGGGCATTGTGATGCTCCGCTCTCAAAAAGAAGGATGTGAGCCACGTGAACAGATACAGACCTCATTACATTATGGCACACATGGAGGTTATCATGGTCACTTCGATCGTACCGGACTACTTAACATGACGCGTTATGGACGTAGCTTTTTCAATCCGGAAGCTGTATGGTATGGTTACGGTTCGTATATGTATAAATTCTTTGTGCAGACTTCAATGCCTAAAAATATGGTGGTGGTCGACCAGAAGCAACAGGAACCGATAGAAAGTTTTCGCCGTCTATTCTATATCGGAAAGATGATGCAAGCTACCATGGTAGAAAGTAATGCCCGTTGGAGTAATCCACCTTATGGCGGAATGCGTTACGACTGGGCGAATGGAGCTTCTTTTGCTGAAAAAATGCTGCAAGAAGAACGTAGTATTTATTTGCCTAAAGACCAACCGAACTATGGAGAAGTAACCGATTACACCGAACCGGTGATGCAACGACGATTAATGGTAGTTACCGACGATTACGTTGTGCTGGCCGATTACCTCAACGCTACGCAAAACCATACGTACGATTGTCTTTTTCAAATGAAAGGTTTTCAGGGCCTAAAGAATCTGAAGTCCCAAGAGGAAGCGAAAAGAGATTCAGCAGAAAGCGGAAAAGCATCGACTCCTTTGTTCCTTCGTCATGATGCGCAGATGAATTCAAGCCCATTAAGTGCCGCACAATTCATAACCGACTGTAATTGGTGGAAAGTCGACGGTACAGCACGCTCTACATTTGCAACCTGCTTTGGAAAGGATTGCGATAATTCGGGCACCCGTTCGCCATATAGTGAAGACGGGAATCTAAACATCGATGTTTTTTCACTTTGGCCTTCTCAAAAAGAAATTATGGTAGGTATGTTGCCCGAAGAATTTCCTGTTGAAAAGCTTGTTAAGTATGCCATTCGTGCAGATGGAGAAGTCCTTACCAGCGGACAAACCGGTACATGGATTCTTGGCGAAGTGGCAATCAATATTCCTTTGAAAGCAGGTATCAAGCAATTGGAGTTAGAAGTTAATACGAGCAATAATAAGCGAAATACCCTTTTTTGGGGAGATGCACGAGTGGTAGTAGCTGATGGTAGAGAAATTCCACTTTCTCAGTTTCCACTTGTGACGAAAAATACAGTTCAACCTGCCGAGGAAGGGAAAGATTATTATGGAGGCCCGATAAAAATAGCTGGTCAGCCGATGCAAACGGCTGTCCCTGCCATGCCTGAAAATACAAAAGAAGCCTCTACGATAGTCGTAGATCTCAGCGGTGTAGAAGCAGTTGGCTTTAAAACGACCTTGGGAGGTGACTTTCCACTGGGTAACGAAACGGCACGCAGAAAAACGTATGCTTCAAGGGTGCAAGGAAAGAATGCCCGATTCATTACCCTGCTTGAACCGTATGAAACAAAATCTGTTATTAAACGCGCTTTTGCCATCTCTGCCAACCAACTGCGCATCGAGCTCACAGATGGGCGCATACAGGAACTAACGATCAGCGGACTAGAAGATACTCCCAATGCAGTAAAAGTTTATATGACTGAATCTAAAAATGGAAAAATCATCCGCAAAGAGCAAACAGAATAAATTAAGTAGAAAAAATATAGAGAAAGTAGAAAAAAACCTTTTCAATGTACTAAAGATGAAGGGTTGTTCGTTTTACAGACAAACAATCACAGATAAGGTAAAAAGAAAGGATTCGGATACAATTTCGATGCGCTTCTTTAAATAAAGAGTAAAGCATCGAAATTATTTTAGCCGTAGGGGAAAGTAAAATCTGCCCTACGGCAATGTTCGAGAACTTGCAGATGACTTTTGCTAAATAGACTTATCTCCTTCTTTTAAGATAGAATTGATTCCAATTTACGAAAGTTATCCTAGGTTGATTTTAATTGCAGGAAAGTAGTAAAACCCGGAAAAAGAAGTATCTTTGTCATTCAATAGAGAAGAAAATAGTTTTATTACCCGTCAATTGCAAGTCAGAAAAGATGAAAAAGATCGTAATTATAGGAGCCACTTCAGGAATTGGTTTGGAAGTTGCTAAGATTTATATTCAGCAAGGTTGGAAAGTAGGCATTGCCGGACGACGACTCGCAGAATTAGAAGCGTTGCAACGCATTGCACCTATGCAAGTAGAGCTGCAAGTACTTGATGTGATGCACGAGGATGCAGCTGAGAAATTGAATCAACTGATAAAGCTTTTGGGAGGAATGGATCTCTTCTTTCTCTCTTCAGGAATCGGCAAACAAAATCCAACGCTCCAGTCGGAAATTGAAATCCTTACCGCACGTACCAATGTAGAAGGGTTTATACGAATGACGACTTCCGCTTATCGGTACTTTGCGACCGAAAAAAGAGTGGGGCAGATTGCAATCATTAGTTCTGTAGCCGGTACAAAAGGCTTGGGGATTGCTCCAGCTTATTCTGCAACGAAACGATTTCAAAATACCTATATCCAAGCATTGGCACAATTAGCTCGCATGGAACAGATGAAAGTCAGCTTTACCGATATCCGTCCGGGTTTTGTGGCCACCGCCTTATTGAAAGACGATCGCTATCCATTGCTGATGCAGGCCGATAAAGTAGCCCAACTTATCGTGAAAGCTTTAAATCACAAAAAACGAGTCGCCATCATCGATTGGCGCTATGCACTCATCGTATTCTTTTGGCAGCTCGTTCCAAATTTTTTATGGGAACGGTTACGGGTTCGCAAGTAACCCACTTTTTGGATCGATCTGTAAAATACGTTGATTTTTCGACCCGTAGAAGTCGAGATAAGGAGAGAACTGCTCTTCCATAAACGGTCCATCTACCAGCATATCAATGTAATAAAGCAGTACCCGAAGTTTGGGCTGCTGAATGATTTCTTCATAGCAATAGCCCGTGTAGCACCAGATGTTATGCCCGGTTTCTTCCTTTACTCGTCGCAAGAAAGGTAAAAACTCCTCCGGATTGAAGAAGGGATCACCTCCCGAAAAGGTCACACCATCGAGCAAGGGATTGTCAGCAATCTCCTTGATGATCCGGTCGATCTCAATTTTCGTTAACGGAGTACCATGCTGTGGGTTCCAACTTTCCGGATTATGACACCCTTTGCAATGGTGAGCGCATCCGGCTAAATAAATAGAGTAGCGGATGCCCTCACCATCGAGGATTGTTTCAGGATATGTACCGATTAAATAAAGCATCGCAACAACTTAGCAGTGCTTTACACGGTCGCGCTCTTCGGCACGTTTGGCTGAATTCCATGTACTAAGATCACCGGTAAGGTAGCCCGTAATACGGCGCATACGCAAAATACTGTCGCCTCCGCAGATCGGACATTTGCCATAAATAACGCCTTTATATCCGCAAGAATTACAAGTGTCAACCGGGTGATTGATAGAGCCATAACCCACACCTTCATCATGCATTACTTTAACGATCTTCACGATAGCTTTGATATTCTTTTTCGCCTCACCGTCTAGTTCCACATACGTGATATGTCCACCGCGGGTAATGGCATGGAAAGGAGCTTCGCGTTTAATTTTCTCTGCGATGCTGACTTTCGCTTTTACGTCTACGTGGAACGAGTTCACATAATAATCAGCATCCGTTACTCCGGGAATGCTTCCATATTTGCGACGGTCCATGCGGGTAAAACGTCCTGATAAACCTTCAGCAGGAGTAGCTAGCACCGAATAGTTCAAGTTGTACTTCGCTTTCATCTCTTCTACTACTTGGTTCATCACAGTTACTGCTTCGTAAAGGGTATCCCATGCCTTTTGATTCTTAGCATGTCCTTCACCATAAATAGCGACCATCGCATTGTGTCCGCCAATAAAGCCAATTCCTAGCGTGCCTTGTTTCAGGATATCGCCAACCTGACTATTAGGATTGAGATTACCACCGCCTTTCCAAACATCATTTCCCATCATAAAGGGGAATTGACGGGCAAGTGCAGTACATTGATATTCGTAACGAGTATGCAATTGTTCCCCTACCAAAAGAGCCATTTCGCGTATTCCGTCTAGGAAGAATTCTTTGGCTTTCATTTCAATGGCATCTTTCTGATGAGCATCGTCGACTAGATTTTCTGCTTTAATGCGTGCCTCAATAGCCAAACGAGGCATGTTAAGGGTAGTAAACGAAAGATTACCGCGTCCCCAAGAGGTTTTCATGCCATGCAAATTCTCGAAGACACGAGTGCGACAACCCATTGTAGCCAATTCATAGCGGAAGCGTTCGGGATCATCCTCGCGCCACTTGTCGTTCTGATTAAAAGGTGTATCCAGAAACATGTAATTCGGGAAAAGTGCCTTTGCAGTCGTTTAAGGCTTTCTCATAATCTTCGTCAGTATACGAAACGCCTTCCTTTATCTTAAAAATCTGAATAGGGAATACAGGAACTTCGCCTTTCGTGCCGAGTCCCTCGCAAGTTACTTCCAGCAATTCGGAAATAAGCATTCTGCCTTCATCAGAAGTATCAGTGCCATAGTTTATAGAGCTAAAGACCACTTGATTTCCGCCACGCGAATGCATTGTATTCAAGTTGTGTATAAAGCCCTCCATTGCTTGGTGAGTATCTTTTTTAGTCTCCGCATAAGCACGCGACAAGAGCCCCTCTATCACTTTTTGAGTGAAAATAAGATTGGGCTGTTTAAATCGATTCAAAACTTTTTCGGCCTGCTCGTAAGTGAAAGAAATCGAGTTGACCTCCGTATCCAGCACTTCACGTATCTCTTTTAAGGTGAGTTCAACGGCATTGATAGAAGCATAAAAAACAACTAATTCTGCCAAATGTTTCCGATACGATTTCAGGATTCCGGGAGCCATGAAATGATCGAAAGCAGGAATCGATTGACCGCCATGCTGCTCATTTTGATTAGTTTGAAAAATGATTGTGGCTAGAGTAGCATAACTTTGAATGCTCTGCGGGGTACGAATGCTACCATTTTTAGTACGGAAGCCACGATTAAAGATGTCTTCCAAGTCGTACTGAATGCAAGTCGTTGTTTTCGTTGGATAGTAATCCAAATCATGAATGTGAATATCGCCTAGTAGGTGTGCTTCCGCAAACTTCTTAGGAAGTAGATATTTATAGGTATAATCTTTCGTTACCTCACTGGCGAAAGTCATCATCTGACCGGCAGGTGTATGGCTCGACATATTGGCATTGCTCAGGTTGACATCATTCGTATCAATCGAAACGATGCCATCCATAATTTGCTTCATCTTGGTCTTCTTATCGCGTTCTGTATTTCTCCATTCGCGATAGATGATATACTTCTTAGCCACTTCAGGGCGTACGGCCATAAGTTCCTTCTCTACCAAGTCTTGAATCTGCTCTACATTCATGCAGGGTGAATTGAATTTATCGATAACCTGCATCGTAATGTCGGCCACCAATTTCTCTTCTTCAAATATCCCTGTAGCTTGAAAGGCTTTTAAGATTGCGTTTTTAATTTTCGAAATAGAGAAGTCTTGTTTTTCTCCATCACGCTTAATTATGCTGATTTCTGCGTAATTCATAGTTGTGCTTTCCTTTTGTGTTTTTAAACTTCGGGCAAAGTTACATAAATTTGTTTATATGCTCCAAATATTATCCTCTAATTTTTTAATAAAAAGAGCTATTTTTTTGCTGAATGGAAAAAAAAGTTTCCAAAAACGAGCATTAATAATTACAATTATAACATGCATTATTAGATGCAACTAACTTATATAAAGTAATTAATGAGTTATAATTGAATTCTGCATTATACTTGTTAATGTGAAAAAAAGTTTTCTTTTTAGTTTTTGTTATATAATATAATGTATTTATAGATACTAAATAAGTAATGCATGCCTTACTCCTTCCTCTTTGAGTAAAAATAGAGCGATTTAGAAAATCAAATGCAAAAGTAGAATTCTTTTTTTTCGCAGAGTTCGCGATGGAATAAATATGCATGAAACATATTCTTTGCTACTTCGTTTTGTAAAGTGGATGTTGCATTTTGCTAAAAAAACGCCTTTTAAAGAGCATTTTTCTATTTTATTCGAAATTTTATTTGGCAAGAAAAGAAAAATGTCGTAACTTCGCGGGATAAATTTCTTTTTTGAAATTTCCTTGTGTGAACGAAAATATACAATAATAACTTATATAATACACATTAAAAAATGAAGAAACATAACTTCAATGCAGGACCTTCGATCCTTCCTCGTGAGGTAATTGAGCAAACAGCAAAAGCAGTACTCGACTTTGAAAACGGAGGCCTCTCGCTTCTCGAAATTTCGCATCGTGCTAAGAACTTTCAACCCGTTTTGGATGAAGCGAATGCACTCATGAAAGAGCTTCTCAATATTCCTGAAGGATACACTGTACTTTGGTTAGGTGGTGGTGCTTCAATGCAATTCTGCATGGTGCCTTTCAACTTTCTTAATAAAAAAGCAGCATACATCAATACTGGCACTTGGGCTAAGAAAGCAATTAAAGAAGCCAAAGGATTTGGTGAAGTTGTAGAAGTAGCTTCTTCTGCAGATGCTAATTTCTCATTCATCCCTAAGAATTATGAAATTCCTGCCGATGCAGATTATTTTCACTATACCAGTAACAATACGATTTTCGGAACTGAAATATTAAAAGATCCAGAAGTTAGCGTACCTTTGATCTGCGATATGTCTTCCGATATTCTTTCTCGCCCTATCGATATTTCTAAATACAACCTTATATATGGTGGTGCACAGAAAAATATTGCTCCTGCCGGTGTTACTGTTGTTATTGTGAAAAACGAGGCATTGGGCAAGGTAGAGCGTTATATTCCAACAATGTTGAAGTATCAAACACATATTGATGGTGATTCGATGTTCAATACTCCTCCTGTACTTTCTATTTATGCAGCTATGTTGACTCTACGATGGGTAAAAGCACAAGGTGGTGTAGCAGAGATGGATCGTCGCGCACAAGCTAAGGCTGATTTGCTTTATGGAGAAATCGACCGTAACAAACTCTTCCAAGGCACTGCTGCAAAAGAAGATCGTTCACGCATGAACATTTGTTTTGTAATGACTCCTGATTATACAGAACTAGAAAAAGACTTCTTTGAGTTTGCTACTGCAAAAGGCATGGTAGGTATCAAAGGACACCGTTCTGTAGGCGGCTTCCGTGCATCTTGCTACAATGCAATGCCTATTGAGAGTGTACAAGCTCTTGTAGACTGCATGCAGGAATTTGAAAAAGCACACGCTTAATATAAATTATAAGAATACAATGAAAGTATTAATTGCAACCGACAAACCTTTCGCAAAGGTTGCTGTCGATGGAATTCGTAAAGAAATAGAAGCTGCCGGTTATGAGGTCGCTCTACTTGAAAAATATGGTGAGAAGGCTAATCTTCTTGCTGCTGTAGCCGATGCTAATGCAATCATTATCCGTAGTGACATTATCGATGCAGAAGTATTCGATGCTGCTAAAAAGCTAAAAATTGTAGTACGTGCCGGAGCCGGTTATGACAATGTCGATTTGACTGCAGCTACTGCTCACAATGTAGTTGTAATGAACACTCCCGGTCAGAACTCAAATGCAGTGGCTGAATTGGCTTTCGGTATGATGGTATTTGCTGTACGCAACATGTACAATGGCACTTCCGGTACTGAGCTGAAAGGCAAAAAACTAGGCATTCATGCTTATGGTAATGTGGGACGCAACGTAGCACGTGTAGCTCGTGGCTTTGGAATGGACATTTATGCATACGACGCATTTTGCCCTAAAGAAGTGATTGAAGCTGACGGAACAAAAGCTTGTAACTCTGTAGAAGAATTGTATAAAACAAGTGACGTTATCTCACTTCATATTCCTGCTACTGCTGAAACAAAAAATAGCATCAATTACGCACTTCTTAGCCTTATGCCCAAAGACGGTATGTTGGTAAACACTGCACGTAAAGAGGTAATTAACGAAGCTGAAGTAATTAAATTTATGGAGGAAAATCCTAAGTTTAAGTACGTCACTGATATTGCTCCTTGTGCAAATGATGAGTTCGCTGCAAAATTCCCAATTCGTTACTTTGCTACTCCCAAAAAGATGGGTGCACAAACTTCAGAAGCAAATATCAATGCCGGTATTGCTGCTGCCAAGCAAATTGTATCATACTTTAAAGAAGGCTCAGAGAAATTCCGCGTAAACAAATAAAGTTTGCGAAAGAAATTTCTATAAGCAACAAGAAAACTAAAAAAACGCAATCAGACCCGAAGTCTTTAGTTAAGAACTTCGGGTTGATTGTTTTAAATTTAAAATCTAGAATAAAAAGATATGGCTGTAATAAAACCATTCAGAGGCGTTCGCCCACCTGTAGAGTTTGTTGAGCAAGTGGAATCTCGTCCATACGATGTGCTGAACTCTAAAGAAGCTCGCGAAGAGGCTGCTGGGAATGAAAAATCACTCTATCACATTATTAAACCGGAAATTGATTTCCCGGAAGGAACGGACGAGCATGCTGAATACATCTATTCTAAAGCTGCTGAGAACTTTGCAAAATTCCAAAAAGAAGGTTGGTTGGTGCAAGATGAAAAGGCTCAATATTATATCTATGCACAAACCATGAATGGTAAAACGCAATATGGATTGGTAGTAGGTGCATACGTGCCCGATTATATGAATGGAGTTATCAAGAAACATGAGCTAACCCGTCGCGACAAGGAAGAAGACCGCATGAAGCATGTACGCATAAACAATGCAAACATCGAACCAGTATTCTTTGCTTATCCTGACAATGCAGAAATCGATGCAATCGTTGCTAAATATACGTCTACTGCTCCTCTTTATAATTTCATTGCTCCGGTAGATGGCTTTGGACATCAACTTTGGACAGTTAGCGAGGATGCCGACATAGAGCGTATCACAAAGCTGTTTGCAGCGATGCCTTCTTTATATATTGCTGATGGCCATCATCGTTCTGCTGCTGCTGCTTTGGTAGGTGCTGAGAAAGCACGCTTGAATCCGAATCATACCGGTACTGAGGAATATAACTACTTCATGGCAGTTTGTTTCCCTGATAACCAATTAACCATTATCGATTATAACCGTGTGGTAAAAGATCTCAATGGGTTAACTCCTAATGAACTCTTATCTGCCATAGAAAAGAATTTCGACGTTGAAGAGAAAGGTACAGAGATCTACAAACCGACTCAGCTTCATAACTTCGCTCTCTATCTTGAAGGGAAATGGTATAGCCTTACTGCAAAAGCAGGTACATTCAATGATGAGGATCCTATTGCTGTACTCGATGTAACGATCTCTTCAAATCTGATTCTTGATGAGATACTTGGCATTAAAGATCTCCGCAGTGACAAACGTATTGACTTTGTTGGAGGTATTCGTGGATTAGGAGAGCTAAAGAAGCGTGTAGATAGCGGTGAGATGAAAGTCGCACTTGCTCTTTATCCGGTTTCGATGAAACAATTAATGGATATTGCTGATAGCGGTAACATCATGCCCCCTAAAACGACTTGGTTTGAGCCGAAGTTACGCTCTGGACTTGTTATCCATAAATTGGACGAATAACTAGACTATATTTCCCGTTCGGGAATAAAATAAACTTAATATGAGAAGCAATATCTATCACAAAGATATTGCTTCTCTTTTTTTGTTAATAATCGTTATACTCTATTCGCTATATATACTTTTATTTTTATATTTGCATTTATTAATTCTTCAAAGGAAATAATAACCTAAAATGAATCAACCATGAAAACGAAATTACTTTCATCCATTTTATGCTGTACACTTGTGTTCGCGGCACTTCCTCTTTGGGGGCAAAATAAAACAGACTCAATAAATGAGAATATACTTGAAGGTATATGGCAATATCAAAGTCCTTCAAAAGATGAGAATGGAAAATTCTTATTGAGACCTATTCCACTGTTTAAAACACTTACAAAGGATGGCAAGATGTACAACATGCGAATTGTCGATCAAAAAGCTGTATTTACTCATTCCGGGAGATATTATATAACCTCGGATAGTACGTATGTTGAACAAATTAAAGAATCTTATTTTATTCAATTTAGAGGACACGATACGCCGATGCGCTATAAATATTTTGCCAAAGAGAAAGTCCTTTTCATGCAGTATTTAGATCCTAAAGATGAACAATGGATTCCTCAAATTTGGAAAAAAGTTGAGGATATGGAAACTGAAGAGACCCCTGCACCTGTTAAATAAAAGGGGGTGGAGAAATGCTTTGGACTTGTTATCTATTTATTTCTATATTTTTCTTTACTATCATTTAAAAGAAATAAAAACCAAAATTTAATCAACTATGAAAATGAAATTAAGCTTATCAATTTTATGCTGTACATTTGCGTTCACAGCACTTCCTCTTTCAGGACAAAACCAAAAAGACACAGTAAGTGAAAGCATACTTGAGGGGGTATGGCAAAATCAAATTCCTACAAAAGATGAGAATGGAAAATTCTTTTTACGTCCTAGCGGATTTTTTAAAACACTCACAAAGGATGGCAAGCTATACAACATGACAATAATAGGGTATAAAGCAGTATTTAGTCATACCGGTACATACTATATAACTTCCGATAGTACGTATGTAGAGCAAATTAAACAATCTTATTCCAATGAGTATAAAGGACATGATACGCCTATGCGTTATAAATATTTTCCAAAAGAGAAAATACTTTTTATGCAGTATTGGGAGCCTAGAATCCAGAAATGGAACCCTGAAGTTTGGAAGAAAGTTGAGGATATGAAACCTGAAGATATCCCTGCATCAACTAAACAAAAGGAGTTGGAGAAATAAAGCTCTTTACTTTTTTAAGCAAGGGACTTCAGAAAATGGATATTTTTTTGTAATTTTGTCGACAAATTCAGTCTAAGAGTCTTGCACTCTTACGTGAAATATGGAATTAGACGACACTTACAAAACGATAGAATCTCTTTCAGAAGCAATCTATACGGAAAAGCGAAGCAAATTTATTGCGCTCGCTATTCCCGTATGCACCATAGAGGAGGTAAAGGAGCATTTGGCAATTTATCAGAAAAAGTATTATGACGCACGTCATCTTTGCTATGCCTATATGTTAGGTGCAGAGCGCAAAGACTTCCGAGCGAACGATAATGGAGAACCTTCGGGAACAGCCGGGAAACCAATTCTGGGACAAATCAATTCAAATGGACTGACCGACATACTAATTCTAGTGGTGCGCTACTTTGGTGGTATCAAGTTGGGAACTAGCGGATTGATTGTGGCTTATAGAGCCGCAGCAGCAGAAGCTATTTCTTTGGCTACGGTGCTGGAAAAGACGATCGACGAGGAGGTTAGTTTCCTTTTTGAATATCCTTTTATGAATGAGGTTATGCGAATTGTAAAAGAGGAAGAACCCACTATTGTTAGTCAAGGATACGATTCCGACTGTTCGATGACTCTACGTATTCGACGTAGTAAGATGTTGCGACTGAAAGAACGACTCATTAAAGTAGAAACACTTCGCATAGATGAAGACATTCCGGTGGCTTTCGATCATTAGAAGTAAAAATAAGAATACATGAAACCAACCCCTGAGGCCTTTTATAAAGCTCACTTCTCAACTCAAGATTTACTCTTCACGCCACTTACACAGGCGGGAAGTAATCGTATTTATTCGCGGGTTACTTCTGCTCCTTTACCGAATGCTAATTCAGTAATTGAAGTTAAAGGCACTTCTGCTGAAGAAAATAAAGCCTTTATCTATCAATCCGATTCTTTCTCAGCCAAAGGATTACCTGTACCCAAAGTATTTGCTGTTAGCGAAGATTCGATGTGCTATGTACAAGAAGATCTTGGTGCGATGGCTCTCTTTGATGCTTGTGCAGAAGGACGGAAAAGCGGAGAATACAGTGAAGTAGAAAAGAAACTATTGCATCAAACAATCGCATTGTTGCCTCGTTTCCAGTATGAAGGAGGCGAGGGATTAGATTATTCGCGCTGCTATCCGCAAAGTAATTTTGATGCACGAACGATTTTATTCGATTTAAATTATTTCAAATATTCTTTTCTGAAAGCTACCGGACTTGACTTTGATGAAATTGCATTGGAAGATGATTTTCAAAGAATGGCTGCCGACCTTTGTGTAAAAGAGACAGAACAGACTTTTTTATATCGCGACTTCCAAGCACGCAATGTAATGCTGAAAGGTTCGGACGAAAAGAAGTCGACTGACTGTAAACCTTATTTTATCGATTTTCAAGGGGGCAGGAGAGGACCGGTCTTTTATGATGTGGCTTCCTTTTTATGGCAGGCAAAGGCTGCTTATCCCGATTCGTTGAAAGAGGAGTTGATAAAGACCTATCTCAAGGCGTTAACCCCGTACCAAACCATTCCTTATCAGGAATTCAGAAAGACGCTTCATGTATACGTGCTGCTTCGTACGCTTCAGGTATTGGGAGCTTATGGTTTCCGAGGTTATTTTGAGCGGAAACCACACTTTTTAGAAAGCATTCCATTTGCTATTGAAAATTTGCGTCAATTATTGGAAGTGGATGAATTCGCTTATCCATATCTAACTTCTCTGTTAAAAAGGCTTTGTGCGCTTCCTCAATTTGCAAAGAAAGAAGTACCGACGGTTTCTTCTCGCTCAGCACTCAGTATTCGCATCTTTAGTTTCTCTTACAAGAAAGGAATTCCGGAGGACGAAAGTGGCAATGGAGGAGGATATGTATTCGATTGTCGCAGTACACATAATCCGGGTCGATACGAACCTTACAAGAAAATTACCGGGTTGGATCCTGCGGTGATTAAGTTTTTGGAAGATGATGGCGAGATTACTACCTTTTTAGAAAGTGTTTATAAACTAGCCGATGCACATGTGGAACGTTATATGGCACGCGGATTTACCGATCTCATGTTTTCTTTCGGTTGTACAGGCGGGCAGCATCGTTCGGTTTATTCGGCTCAGCATTTAGCGGAATATATAAACAATAAATACGGAGTTGAGATACAACTCTTTCACCGTGAACAGAATATCCGTCAACATTTTCCTGCTAAAACAAAATAAAATGAAAGCACTTATTTTTGCTGCGGGATTAGGAACTCGCTTGAAGCCGCTTACCGACACTATGCCAAAGGCAATGGTTCCTGTAGGAGGGAAGCCTCTCTTGCAGCATCTCATAGAAAAGATGATAGCTGCCGGCTTTACTGAAATAACAATCAATGTATATCACTTTGCTACACAAATCATTGAATTTGTTGCAAAACAGCGTATACTATATCCACAAATTCAATTTTATATCTCCGATGAGCGAGAGCAACTTCTTGATACCGGCGGTGGTATTAAGCATGCTGCGCAGTATTTGTGTAATCCGACTAGCGATGAGGAAAAGAGAAATGCTCCTTTTCTCGTGCACAATGTCGATATCTTGAATAATTTGAACTTGGCAGATTTCTACACACAGCATGCCGGAGATTCATTAGCTACTCTATTGGTTTCTGCACGTACAACGAGCCGTTATCTGCTTTTCGATGCCACGAATCGTTTAGTAGGGTGGACTAATATTCAAACCGGACAGGTGAAATCTCCTTATCCGAATCTCGACCTTAGTAAATGCCAGAAGTATGCATTTGCAGGAGTACATATAATTAGTCCCGCTCTACTACCTTATATGGCAGGATGGGAAGGGAAGTTCTCTATCATCGACTTTTATCTCTCCATCTGCGACAAAGTTAAAATTATGGGAGTCCCCGATCCGAAACTTCGTATGATGGATGTTGGAAAAATTGATGTACTAGATAGTGCCACTGCTTTTTTAAGCGAAGCGGGATATACCGCTCTGACTTAATTATGGAAAGAGGCACGAAGGTAATTATATATTACAATAGACATCTCCATTCTTCGAAAAATCAGGCTGAAGGATTCCTGAAGGGTTGAAAAGTAACCCTTCAGGCTTTTTATTTGTCTATTAGGCGGCTAAAGCAAAAACTGAAAGATGAAAGATGTTTTTGCGAAAAGTCTTTTTACAAACGAAGTATCAAGCTTATATCTAAAAATCAAGAAAAAGTTCCATTCGGATACTCAAAAATATCTGCATCTCTTTTTATCTATTGATAATAATTTAGAACTGCAGAAGAATATTTTGTGCCAAAGAATCGAATACTCAAGAGTTACTGCCAGTTGGCAAATCTATTTTCAGCAGTTGGCAAAAATGAATTCAGCAGCTGTTAAAAATGAATTTGCCAACTGGCATTCGTCTTTTTGCAGCCTGCTAAACTAAAAAGAAATAGGTTGCATCGAATGTGATACAACCTATTTCTTTTTAAAATCTTTTTATCTAGTGCCTATTCCCACTCAATAGTTGCAGGTGGCTTAGAAGAAATATCGTAGGTTACGCGGTTTACACCTTTTACCTTATTGATAATCTCATTGCTAATCTTACCTAAGAACTCATAGGGAAGGTGTGCCCAGTCGGCTGTCATTGCATCTGTACTGGTTACCGCACGCAAAGCTATAGCACGTTCATAAGTACGTTCATCGCCCATTACACCAACACTTTGTACTGGCAATAAGATGGTTCCGGCTTGCCAAACTTCATCATACAAGCCCCAATCGCGTAAGCCTTGAATGAAAATATAATCAGCTTCTTGTAGAATGGAAACCTTCTCACGAGTGATGTCTCCTAAAATACGTACAGCCAAACCGGGACCAGGGAAAGGATGACGCGTAATAAGAAGTTCAGGCATATTCATCGCACGACCTACACGGCGTACTTCATCTTTAAATAGCCATTGTAGAGGCTCACATATTTTAAGATGCATCTTTTCGG
>Ga0302170_10000082_pt1 | contig 35269 bp, 16 predicted proteins | sample I_Fen_N2_1_FD_193492 | JGI IMG/M metagenome (GOLD analysis project Ga0302170, IMG submission 193492) | Peat permafrost microbial communities from Stordalen Mire near Abisko, Sweden - I_Fen_N2_1 | ecosystem: Environmental > Terrestrial > Soil > Wetlands > Permafrost | place: Sweden: Abisko...
CCATGGAAACTTGAGTACCAGAACTTTGAGCTGGATAATAATTTGAAGCGAAAGCGGCTGTATTTATATCATCAATTGTACTTGACCAAACTCTATAACCTGAAACTCCCGATGCAAAATTTATATCCGACGTCACAAAAGAACCGGTTGCTGTGAAAGTTAGATTATTTAAATTAACACCCCATCCACTTCCAGAGACTTGAAGAACAGCTCTGTATATTATCTGTCTATTACCTCCCTGTGCAATAATAGCTACGGGAATTGAAGGATTGTTAGAAGATAAAGCCAAAGTTTGAGCCGCACTAAAATCTGGCAAGAAACCCAATATCATTATCAAACAGCTTAACGCAAAAGTGCTGAAAAATGATTTTGAATTTCGTTGTAACGAAAACTTTTTAATCTTTAATCTAATCAAATAGTTTATATTGAAAATATTTTTAAAATCGATATTGAAAATTTTCATCATAATATTCAAAAGTATAAAGCATTTTGAAATGTGAATATGAAAGCGTGCGCAAATATACGTAAAAATTATGATAATAAAATAGTTACTACAATAAAATGTAGTTTTTACGACAAAAAATGGTTAAAACATGCTTTAAGCGTTAAATATCTGAATACTTTGGCGTTATCTCACATTTTTTTACTTGTTAGGATAGTCCTTCAAAAATATAAATGTAACAAAAAAGCCCCTATAAGACATTCAATTTATAGGGGTCAAATTTGATTATATAATTACTTATCTTAATTTATTGGTAAAGATTTTCCATTTTTTAGCTACACCATAAGTCGCTGCTAATAGTAACATGAAAATCCAACCGTCAGTTATCGGTAGTGGTGGACCTGTAGGATCGCCACCGGGGTCTGTACCGCCCTGATTAGCACCATAATTTACAGCTTGCTTCGTTGTTGGAGGTGTGGTTAAGTCAGAAGACAGGGTGGTAACACCACCGCTACTCATTGTAACTGCCGAACTGGCATCACTGCTTTTCGATGAATTGTTGGATATAAAAGTGCTACCACCTTCATTTAATCCGGTCGAAGAATTGTTTGTCTTAACACTCTGAATAGGATCAGTTTGTGAAACAGCATAAGAAGTATGCGATGTAGAGCCTGATGAACTTCCTGAATTAGGAGTATAATTATAATTTCCGGAAGATAACTTTGTTCCTTCTGCTGAATTGTAGTCAGGCACATTCAACTCATTATAATCCGGAGTGGTGCTGAAATTGGAACTTCCACTGCCCAAATTGCTGCCACTCAAGTCGGCATTAGGAACTGCCGTATAGAATCCATCCGCAGAAGAATATAAATCAGGACTTCCCAAAGGGGAATAAAGTACAACCAGGAGCAAAATTGCCCATGTAAAAATCCAAACTAATATGTTTTTCTTTTTGTTACTCACCTTGATGTTTTACTATGATTCGTTTACTTACTTTCTCTGATGCACTCTGAGCCTTGATGACATAAGCTCCGCTTGTCAGGGGAAATGAATAGGAAGAAATGCTGTTAGGACCGAAAGTCTCTTTCTTCAAATAACGGCCCATAATATCATATACGTACAACTCTCCTTTTTCATTACTTAGGTTCTCTACAAAAACGGTTTCATTATCATTAAACAACTTGATCTGACTGCTCAAATCTTGAGCATCCTTGATATATGGTTCAGTTGTTATTTTAAAACGCTTTACTGGTGATGGTGTTGACTCACTCTTAAACGAATACTTACTTCCCGATTGAGTGATATTCACTACCTTCTTTTCTACAAGGTCTATCAGGTAAACACCCGAATATTGTTTTTCCAGATTTTCGCTGTGGAACGTAAGGGTGTCTTCCAGATCAACACCTGCTTGAAATCCCAGATAGGTATTGTTCATATCTTCGGAAACACTTATCTGATAGTTACCGCTTTCTTCCATGGCAAATAGCTGTGGAGTCCCTGCAAAGCCGGACAGCTTATAACCATCCCAACCGTTATCGTATCCGTGGGTGGTACCCTGTTCATTGATCAACCACATATTATCTCCCGAATACTCTCCACGAAGTGCGATAGCAAGATAAACCTTATCGGTAGTTTTGGGAGCCTCTGAATCTCGGTTTTGAGGCGCGCGCTGCTGATTTACGTTCTTGGTTATTACCGAACTATAATTTATCGTCAGGCTACCTAATGCACCAGTAGATTTTACAAGAAAACCAGACATAGATGGAATATCGTACGGAATACTTCCTGTTCCAGCACTACTCTTAGGCATAGCTGTGTACGTACCGGGACTGCTTGCTGTCGTAGTTAGCTCTCCATTATTATTATACCAACTGGCAAAGGAGCCGGTGTTGTAAAGATAAACCGTTTGTTCGGTGTTAGCTCCAAAAACCAGCTGACGAACATCAATGGCTGCTGTATAAGGATTGGACAAAATATGCTGTCCGGGGTCATATGCACCCGTAGTATATGGAAGTGGAATGGTTGTACTGTTATTCTCCAACGTTCCCTGAATGGCGACAGTAGTTGGGGTGTTACTCGTCTGGGTTATCTCATAACCTCCAAACGAATTCATTACTGAAGAGTTCGTTAATGCTGTCCACTTTCCATTCACTACTGCTTTGCTTTCATCGTACGAGCGTACATAATAACCGTCGAAACTTGGACTGGCTGTGCCACTCCTAAATGGAATGCCGAAAAATTGCCAGCTATAAAAATAATTCACTCCATTGGCTACAGCAGGAGTATTAGAATGCACGCCCTTGATATAAAACTCTACAGTAGCGGTAGCGGGACTCGACTGAGCATTCTGAAAAATTAATGAACCATTAGGCTGACTCGAACTCGATTTGATATAAATCCGGTCAGCACTAGAGGTCGTGATTGTATTGTTCACAATAAGAGCGGCATTGGGATTTATTACGGCCTGTTTTCCGGATTGGTTTTTGAAATTACCAACGGTATAACTGTTATCCAGCACCATGTTATTTTTGGCATCTGCGCCTCCATTTCCACTATTTGAGGTTGTAGCAAATTCCACATCGTCACCTGGAAAAGGAATTCCATCAGACCAGTTTGAAGATGTATTCCAGTCAGTACTTGTATTCCAGGTAGTACTGAGTGGCAGAGCTCCTCCAATCCAGTAATTAGGACAGGCTTTAATTCGAATAGTAGCCACATTCGATTCATTTGTTGCACTGGCATTATAGGGGTTTCCAGTCGCATTTGTAGGAAGGGTTGTCGAATTGTATGTACTATTTATTGTTGCTCTTCTGTAAAGATAATAAACTCCTACCACATTATTAAAAGGTGCAAGTGAAGCATTTGGTGTATAAGTAGCACTCGTAGCACCACTTATCATTCTTCTTGTCGGATCGGATGGAGTGCTGTAATACCATTGATATCCACCTCTGCTCATATTAGTCGGTAATGTTGCCGGAAAGTCATCTCCTCCTATAGCAGAGCCTGCTGTGCTTTTGCACAAAGCCTGAGAAACATTCGTACTTAGTGTATTAGAAAATATCTGAACTAAATTATAAAAACCTACAATGTTTTGTCCTCCTTGTTCATAATACTCCAGAGCCAGTGAGCTACTCCCCGTTAGTGAAAGAAGCATATTGCTATCAACCCAAGGACTATGATCATCCCAATGGTCATATACAGAGGTTCCATCAACAGAAAGCCTTATTCCATCATCACTCGCCGCATCAAATCTGTAGAATCCTCTTTTTGTTGAATTCATTCGGAAGCGAACGGCAAAGTTTGCATCCAGCATTTTAGCTCGCACAGAGCTATTTGAATATATGTTGAAAGTCATATTATCATCATTAGCTCCATCAGGAAAAGATCCTGTTGTTCCAAACATTTCCTGAAATGTATCCGGATTTCCCCCAAAACCGGGCACAAGAAAATATCCTAAATAATTATCAAAACGAGTAGCAGTATTCTGTGTGTCGTATAAATGACCAATCCACGAATCTGTTCCGGCAGCCGCAGGGTTATCTTGAGTATTATTGCTACTAATTACGTTAGTATTCACTGTCAGACCTGTAGTTGCTGCAGATGAGCAATCCGACTGGCGATTAATAAGAACGCGAATTTGCCCCGATAATGGAGAGGTAAATAACAAATATACATTATTGGTATTCGAAGATCCCGGGTTTCCTGTATTGGTTAACGAGTTTGCCAGCGGTGTTCCTGTGGCATTTCCTTCTTCGTAAACAACCATTTCTAATTGAGCATTAGGAGTGCCTGTAGTATAAATCTGATATGTCAGTCCTTTGATTACATTCATAACAAAATACTGTTTTGACGTAAAAGAAGTTGACACCTGCTGAACATAATTAGTCAGTATACTGATAGTAGGAGTAAATACTGCTCCATTCTGCGTGTTACTAGCATAGCCACATGGCATAGGAAGCCCCGTAAAATTACCAAAAGAAGTTACTCCGGAAGCTGTAAGAACACTAGATGCAAGTGGAGAATAATATGACCAAGATGTATTGGCAAATCCAGCCGCGTACAAGTTGCCTTCTGTGTTGGCAGGTACTATATCAACCCAGTTGCGATAATTAGCCGTTATGTTACAAGAAAAATCAGTGATACCAGATTGATCTATAGCCCAGTATTTATTTAAATAATTAGTTGTGCCACCCATATTAGGTTCTTTTCCACTTACTACACGCACAGAAGCATATGCATTGCTTCCAAATGTTCCGGAAGTAAAGTTTAATGTTGCATATGACATTACAGCACTTGCATCTGCCACAGGAAATGTGTAAGAACCCGGTGCATTGAATATTTTACGAAGAGACCCTGTTCCATTTGTTACAATAGCCATATTAGAACCACCAACAGCAGGCGATGATGCTCCTAACGTCAGGTTATAATTGCCAAGTATCAATTGAACCCCATTTACAGTCAGCAATCCATTGACCACTACTGCGGCGCCTCCAAGAGAAGAGTTACTGTTTGACAGTGTTAGGTTATTGAACGTAGAGTTAGGTATTGTTTGCGCGGAAGCTCCATCAAAAAGTACAGTGCCACCCCAGGTTAGACCAGCACTAAACGGAGTGGTTGTAGTATTTTGAGTTTGTAAGGTACCCGAATGATTTACCGCAGCGGTTGACAATCTGTAAGTACCCATATTTAAAATACCCCCGGCAGTAGTCGTTAAAGTTCCATTAACGGTCAGATTATTACTCACTGTCTGAGCATTACTGGTATTTTCTAGTGTAAGATTATTGTAAGTTACCCCTGCATAGACAGCTTGCTGACCCCACGATCTGTTGTAATTAACAGTGCCTCCCGTGAGTGTAGTAGTTTGAAAATTTGTCGGAAAATTACTTCCTGATTGTCCTCCGGTACCTCCGCCTAACTTCATGGTTCCGGCAACAGTTAAGCTTCCACCACCAGCCGCTGTTCTGTTAGCCGTGTATGTAGCAAGATCGAAAGTTACTCCAGAGCTTATGGTAAGATTTCCGTTTATTGATACATTGGCTGCCAGCGTTTTTGCACCGCTACCTGATAAAGTAAGATTATTGTAAGTATACGTACCAACTGTTTGATTTGTACCATTGTAGTTTACTGTCCCCGATGAAGCCGTAAAGGTACCTCCGCTAAGACTACCACCAACATTCAGTGTACCTGCTCCTGAGAACACAATGTCTCCGTTAACATCTCCTATCGTAAAGTTTCCTGATACATTTACTGTACCTGTCGATATATTTATCGCTGAATATCTGTCGGTACTCCAGATAGGATCGATATTTATTGAACCGCATGAAAGGATTCTTGTCCCGACGGCAATAGACTTATTAGCACTCGTAGCAGTACCGGCACCAATATTTATAGCTCCTGAAACTGTAAGTGAAGCACTATTTAATGTTATGGCGTTAGAAGTGGCTCCTCCCTGAATTGTGAGCGATGCGCAAGAAGCAACCACATTTACACTTACACTATATCCGGTTGGAATAATAACATCATCAACTGCTGCTGGAATTCCACTTGGCGACCAGTTGCCGGCAGTTCCCCAGTTACCACCACTCGCACCTATCCAGGTTTTATTAGCAGCGTTCAGATTGCTTAACCCTACAACAAGAGAAAAGCAAATAATAAAAATAAAAACAGGATTTTTCTTTCTCTTATCAAGAGGTAAGTATACAAAAGATAATACAACCTTAATCAGATGTCTGATTAAGGTTTTTGTATATGCGATGTTGGATTTGTTAATAGAGTAAAAGTTCTTCATCCAGTTTTGTGTATTAGTTCATAAATGCAAACTTGAAGAATGCACAAATATACACAAACTTTGTAAAAACAAGCGGTTTAGAACTTTTTTCAGTACTTTTTATAGGTCACAAAAGAGTAAATCTTACAAAAAACAACTAAAAAGTCGTAAAATATACTACAACGCTATTAATCAACGAGTTTATTTGTGATAGCATAATGGGTTAGTTCAACATTACTCTTTATTTTCAATTTTTCGAAAATACGTACCCGATAAGTGAAAACAGTGCTTATGCTTAATTGTAAGTCAGCAGCTATATCTTTTACCTTTTTACCTGAGGCAAGTAAATACATAATTTCTTGTTCACGGTTCGACAAGGATTCATGCGGCAATTGTTCTCCTTTATCCGGCATGAAGTCGAACGCCAATTGTTCGGCCAAAGTAGTACTAAGGTATCGGCCTTTAATAAATACTTTTCGAATGGCTACCACCAATTCTTCCAACGCTGTATCTTTACAAACATATCCTGATGCACCGGCTTTGAGTGTACGAAGCGCAAATTTGTCTTCAGGATGAATGCTCAACACCAAAATGTGCATATGCGGCTTCAGTTTTTTCAGGTCTGCAATTAAATCCAAACCACTGCGCCCGGGCATATTCATGTCTAACAACATTATATCACAGTCGATGTCTTTAATATTTTGTAAGACTTCATCCCCATTCTGAGCTTCTCCAACTACAACGAGGTCTGCTTCTTCTTTCAATATTTTCTTTAGTCCTTCACGAATAATTTCATGATCGTCTACAATAAATACTTTTATCATAACTATATATTTAAGTGTTTTAGAATTTTTTATTTAATATCATATTATATTTCTTAGTTATCTTTCTCATTAAAAGGCATTTCTATTCTTATTTTAGTTCCTTTACCCAGTTCACTGGATATTTTCAGTTCTCCATCGAGTATAAACATTCGTTCCTTCATTCCAATAAGTCCGAAGGAATCATGCTTATGCCTTTTATTAAGATCCATTCCTACGCCATTATCGCCTATTTCAAGAATCAGTTTATCATTTTCGCTAAAAAGAAGTATAGTCACGGAAGTTGCATTAGCATGCTTAACCACATTAGTTAAAGACTCTTGTAAAATACGAAATAATGCAACCGACTTTTGCATGTTCAATTCAAGGTTTGTAACTGAGCAATCGTAGTAGCAATTAATTCTATGTCTCTCTTGAAACTTATTCACCTGAATTTTAACCGCTTCGGTAAAGCCAACCAGATATAAAACTTCGGGTCTTAAATCTGTCATGATTTTCTTGGTTGTTTTTATTGTATTATCAACCAGAGAGAAAAGATTGTCAAAAATAGTCAAAATATTTTCTTCATCTTTATTTTTTATCACTTTTAATACCTTTTGCTTCATCATACCCAGGTCTATCTTTATTGCAATTAAGCTTTGACCAAGTTCATCATGTATCTCACGAGCCAACAAGATTCGTTCCTCTTCTCTAACAGTTTGTAGATGTGAAGCAAAGTTTTTTAACTGTTCTTGTGAGTTCTTCAAAGCATTTTCAGCCAGAGTCCTGCTTGTAATATCCCTTATTACAAAAATCATTCTGGTGGGTTGCCCCATCTGATTCCAAATAATATCCCCGTTAACTTCCGCAAAAAACATCGATTCATCTACTTTCCTAATTTGGTAAATGATGGTCCCCATATTCCCATTCGGCATAAGAGTAGCATTTTGAAAAGCCCTTTGCCTGTCAGTAGGAGCAACAAAATCAAACATACTTTTCCCCACCAGTTGACTCTTATCAGTGCAACCATACAATGATAATGCAGCAAGTGAAACCATACTAATGGTACCATCCAACTCAACAATGATAATAGCATCAGGCGATGCATTCAGTATAGAGCGATACAGTTCTTCACTCTCTCTCAGAGCTATGGCAGCATTTTTTCGTTCGGTAATATCCTGTATTGTTCCAATCATCTTGATAGGTTCGCCATTATCATCAAATACTAATTCCCCAAAACCATGAACCCATCTTTCTTCTTTATCCGAATGGCGAATGATTTTGTATTTTTTTTCGAATTTATTTCTCCCTCCAATTACATAATCAATTACATAATCATACATTAACTGCTGCCATTCCGGATGAATGATGGATACCCATCCTGATACAGATTTATCGAAATCCGGTTTTATCCCGAAAATAGAATCAAGCACATCCGAGCTTGTCCAGTTTCCTGATTTCACATCCAGCAAGTATGTACCAAGATGCCCGATTATCTGCGTTTGTTTCAGGAAATGCTCACTGGCCAGCAGATTTGCTTCTGTTTCATATTTCTCTGTTATATCCGAGAAAACCAGTACCACACCGGTGATTTGTCCATGCTTATTTCGAATAGGAGCTGCACTATCAGCAATATGATATTCGATACCTGTTTTTGAAATCAAAACTGTATGATTGGCCAGCCCAATAATTCTACCGGTTTCCAGCACTTTACTAACTGGATTGGCAACTTCCCTACGGGTTTCGGAATTCACTATATCAAACACTTTGGTCAGTGGCATAGATAGGGCCTCAGCAAGTTCCCATCCACAAAGTTGCTCTGCTACAGGGTTCATGTTGGTTATTAATCCCTGATTATCTGTAGTAATCACTCCATCCCCGATAGAGTAAAGCGTTATTGCTAATGACTCTTCGCTTTTTTGTAATAATTCATATGTGCGTTCCAACTCTGCAATATGTCTTTTCTGCAATAATTCTTTGTAAATCCTTTCCGAAAAATCATTTGCATAGACAAACAGCATATTTGCTATTTTCCTAAATCTATCTATAGACATTACCGGCACTTCTCTCAGTGCTTCAATAAACTCACCCTTGTTTGCCCCAATTTCATCGGCATAAGCCAGCATCTTATTTTCATCTATATCTTCACTCCTTACCTGACCTATTAACCAGTTGGCGATATGTATATTCCCGATAGTAATACTGGCTCCAGCATCCCACAGTCCTCCACTCAGACAGGGTTGCAAAGTAGGCCCGATGAGATTGTGCTTACCAATAACTGCATCTGACCTAAAACAGTTCGAGCAACCCTTTTCGGTTTTCCGAATAATATCATGGCACAATCGACAAAAATTACTTGGCTTTGTAATTGGAGTGCCATCAGGATGAGTAATGATTGAAGCTACACCTGTGGCGTCTGAAAACAAATCCTGCATACGTTGAATTTCTTCAAGGTCGAAAATATCTTTGGCTAATGGTTCTACACTTTCGCCAAGAATTGGAAATGGAATTTCAAATTCAGTTTTCATTGATACTAATTTAAGGCAATTATCTAAACTCTGAAAGATAATTAATTCCAGAGCTATATCATTTATTGTAAGGCATTGTGATCTTTATAGTTGTTCCAATATTTTTTCCACTTATTATTACTAATTCACCATCCAATAAGAATACACGTTCTTTCATTCCTATAAGTCCGTACGAATCATGATTCTTTTTTTGATTTTCATCAAATCCTATTCCGTTATCAATTATTTCTAATGTAAGATAATCATCTTTTTGTTTGAGCCTCACATTCACTTCAGTGGCTTTGGCATGTTTTGCCACATTATTGAGCGCTTCCTGTATGATACGAAAAAGAGCAACCGCCTGTTGCGAACTAAACTGCAAATCATTGTCTGCGTTCTCAAACCTACATTGCACTTTGTACCTGTTTTGGAAAGCCTTAAGATGTTGTTTTACTGCATCAATAAAGCCAAGTAAATCCAATACTTCAGGTCGAAGATCTGTCATGATTTTTCGAGCTGTATGAATTGTATTATCAACCAGACTTGAAAGACTTTCAAACTTTTCTAAGACTTCATGAGAATGCTTATCGTCAATGCCTTTCAGCACATTTTGCTTCAGCATTCCCATGTCTATTTTTATGGCAATGAGTATTTGCCCAAGTTCATCATGTATTTCTCTGGCCAAAAGTATCCTTTCTTCTTCACGAACATTTTGAAGGTGAGCGGCAAATTTCTTCAATTGTTCCTGTGATTCAGTCAACGCTTCCTGAGCTTTTTTCCTATCAGTTATATCCGTGTGTTGGATAATAACATGTGTTGTTTCGCCATCTCTGTCCTGAATAGGATAAGCCCAGTTACTAAACCAAGCCTTTTTACTTTCTCTTATTTCGACGTTTTGTGAATCAGCAGCAAAACCAATATCAAATAATACTTCCCATTCAATGGTTTTGCCTTTAGTAAAGACTTTTTCTAATTTCTTATGTATCCCTTTTTTCTGAATTTCAGCATCTTCAAAGATATTGTACACCTTACCTTCCATATTTATAGCTTCAACTCCAAAAAGTTGAGTCAATTTCGGATTTATTCTTTCACACCAACCATCCCTATCCAGAATCTGCGTACTAAGGGATGACTGCATAAACATTTGCTCGAAAAATTGCTTCTGGTCTATCAATTCTTTTTCTATCCTCTTTCTGTCTGTGATATCGATATTAAATCCGGCAATCCCGATTAACTTCGAATTAATATTAATCGGGAATATGATTTGCTGGAATATTCTCTCTTCATTGTTATAAAAGAATGTAAACTCCTCATCAATCAATTCGCCCTCAAAAGCCCTCTTGTTATTGTATTCCCATAACTCTCTGAGCAACTCACTAATAGTCGGATCGGAAGTAGGAGTTTTGCCAATGATGGAACCAAAATGATCTACCAGTTTTTTGTTTTCTAAAATACCTACACTGTTAATATCTCTAGCCCAAATTTCGAATGGAGTATTTTCTATGAAGGTTCTCAGCAACATTTCGCTTTTATGCAAAGCATCTTCGGCTTGCTTACGAGCCGTTATATCATGCAAACACAAGAGAAGGCTTTTACTTTTTCCATAGTTAATAATAGCCGTAGAGCCCAAAAGCGATACATCTTTTTCTATGTTGTTTATCCTAAAAACAGATTGATATTCGACATTCTGATGTCCTTCTCCAGTAAAAAAAGTGCTCTCCATAGCCATACGTAAGCTGCATTCCGAACATTTTGAACTATGTCCACACCCCTTTGTGTTTTCAAATGAATTAATACAACCGACTACTCCACCGACTACTCCACCAATCAAATCAGCTTCCAAAACACCGGTTAAAGAGGAGAATGCTTTGTTCGCAAATTGTATTCGCCTCTTCTCATCTACCACACACATCATTACCGGAGCATAATCATAAATTGTTTTTAGTTCATTTCTGCTCTTCTCCAGAGCTTCCTCAGCCTGCTTTCGTTCTTCTTCAGAATCGATAACATCAATAGCATACGAGATGTCTTCTCTGATTTCCAACAATAACTTCTGCTCTTCATCATCAAAAAAATTAACCTCAGAGGCATAAAGCGTCATAGTACCGATGGCTTTCCCTTTACGAAATATCGGGGCGGCAAAAGATGATTGGTAACCTCGCTTAAGCGCTTCTTCTTTCCAAGAGTACATCATCGGATCTGAGGCAATATTATTGCAAAATATCATCCTTTCTTCTCTAAATGCAGTTCCGGTGGGACCACTTCCATTTTCTCCCATTGGGTGAATTCTCAGGTTGTCTAAATATCCCTCATCATGCCCCTCAGAAGCTATTGGATTTAGAGCACCTGTTACCTCGTCATAAATTCCCACCCAACACATGCGGAATTGTCCAAACTGAACAGCCAACTTACATATAATTTCGAATAACTCATCTATATTTTTCGAGCGAATAATTTCCTGATTTATCTGACTTAGAAAAGCATATAATCGCGTAACATAATTCAGCTTCTTCTCTACTTGCTTTTGCTCTGTTATGTCTACAATAAGCCCTCTTAAGCCTACAGATTTATTGTCTTTATAAATTGGATTCGAGTATACTAAAGCAGGGAATGTTGTTTTATCTTTCTTTTTTACATAGTACAAATTACTATCAATCGGTTTACCGGCTATCCTGTCACGAACAATTTCCATTGCAGCCTTGTCGTCAGAGTATTTAAAGAAGTTCAGCCCGTTTGTGCCCAATAATTCTAAGCCTTCCTCTTCACCGTATCCGCATATTTTGAATCCCTGTTTGTTTACGTAAGTAAGGTTTCCGTATTCGTCCGATTCAAATACAATCTGAGGCAACATATTTGCCATTTCACGGAATTTTTCCTCACTCTCACGTAGTCTCTCTTCAGCTTTCTTTTGCTCTGTAATATCAATGATAACACCTCTGACCCCAACATTCTTTCCTTCTTTGACTATAGCATTTGAATATATCAAAGCAGAGAAAATTGATCCATCTTTGGCTACCAAACGAAACTCATTATCTTCAACGCTCTTTCCCAAAAGAGCCCTTTGAACAATCCCTGTTGCTCTTTTTCGTTCTATAGGGAGGTGTAAATCAAGCGAGTTTTTTCCTATTAAAGTTCCATTTTCGTATTTAAATATTGTATATGCCTGTTCATTCACATAAGTTATAACTCCATTAATATCCAGTTCAAATACCACCTGCGGTAACAGGTTGGCCATATCACGGAATTTTTCTTCGCTTTCACGCAATGCTTCCTGTGCAAGTTTCCGTTCGGTATTATCGCGGATAGCGAATACTAACCTATTTGGGTTACCATCCGCATCGCGTACAAATTCTGCATTGATTTCTGTATTTACAATACTTTTATCTTTACGGAAAATCTGATATTCTTCTGGTCCCTTAAAGATTCCACGAAACATGGATGCTATGTTATTTCTTGCCCTCTTTAATTCAGAAGGAGCCAGAAATTGATCTATATTTCTTCCAACAATCTCATCAAAGTTTTGATAACCAATCAACTCCAATCCTTTGGGAGAAATCATCAGTATGTTGCCCTCTAAGTCTGCTACAGTAATGTTGTCAGGTGATGCATTAATTACAGATCGATATAATTCTTCGCTGGCACGTAAAGCCTCCTCGGTTTTTTTCCTTGCTTCATTTTCGTTTTTTAAATCTTCCAACAGGTTTAAGGTAGCGTTATGTGTTTTTTTTAACTCAAGTGTGCGAGCTTCCACCAATGCTGCCAGACGTATATTCTCATCACGTCTCTGAATATTTCCCATCTTTATCTTCAACATAGCCCGTATCTGAGCTACAAGTTCGCTTTGATCAACCGGCTTAGCCAGAAAAGCCTCACCACCAACTTCGAGTCCTTTAATTCTGCTTTCTTTATCTCCTTTCAGGGCTGTGACAAAAACTACCGGAATATCGCGTAACTGTTTGTCTTCTTTTAATTGTCGGCAAACTTCAAAGCCATCCATATCCGGCATCACTATATCAAGCAGAATCACATCAGGATCCTCTTTTGTGGCTAACAGAAGACCTTCATTGCCGCTTAATGCCTTTATCACTCTGGCATAAGGAAACGACTCCAGTACAAGTGCCTGAATAATAATCAGATTATCCAGATTATCATCAATAGCAAGAATTTTAATCTGATTACTTTCCATAAAGTACTTCATTTATCGTATTAAAAAATACTTTTTCGTCAATAGGTTTAGACAGATAAGCATCAAAGCCATACGCCAAAATCGTTTCTCTGTCTGATGTCATTGCGCTGGCAGTGAGAGCTATAATAGGAATGTGTGACAGCTTGCCATCGTTCCGAATTGTTTTGAAGGCTTCAATTCCATCTACACCGGGTAATGCTATATCCATTAGAATAAAATCAGGAATACATTTCTGAGCCATAATTACTCCCTGAACTCCATCCACAGCCTCATAAATTTTAAACCTTTCTCCAATTATTGCCTTTACTGTAGTCATATTATCCTGATTATCTTCCACAATCAAAACTGTTGGTTGATACTCTGTTGGCAGGAGTGGAGTTACTCTGCTGATTTTTTTCTCCTCTTCCAAATGTAACATACCGGCCACTGAATTGAGCAGCTCGGTGCGATTAACATCTCCTTTTTGAATAAGCTGATGTATGTTGTTTTTTTTCAAAAACTTGAGGTCATCTTTCGTAATATGTTTTGCAGTAAGGATAAGTACCGGAATATGTGCTGTAGGTTCAGCTTCTCGAAGTGTTTTAAGCACTTCAAACCCATCGACTTCCGGCATCATTAAATCTAGGATCATAGCGTCCGGAATGGTATGCGAAATAATATTCAACGCTTCACTTCCACCCCTGGCAGTGAGTATTCTGTAACCACTTTCTTCTAAAAAGTCTTTAATCTGTATAATTGCTGGTTCGCTATCTTCTACCAATAAAATTGTTTTAGACGAATTGTTAGCCGGTGGGAATTTAGGAGTCACATTCTTAAAGTTTGATTCAAATCGTGGAGTTTCTACAATTCTGTTTTCGGCTGAATAATTCTGAGGCAACGAAAGTGTGAAAGTTGAACCTTCGCCCAATATACTCTTAACCGTCACATTCCCACCAAGTAAGTTCGCATATCTTTTGGCTATTGCAAGACCTAAACCCGTACCCCCAAATTTGCGCGATGTACCACCATCAGCTTGTCTGAATTCATCAAAAATATGATCAATATTACTCTCGGCAATGCCAATACCGGTGTCGGTAATTGATATCTCGATTGCATTATCTGTTTTAACCACATCTACTGACACATTTCCTTTTTCCGTAAATTTAACGGCATTCCCTACTAAATTCTGAAGTATATGTCTGCATTTGTCAATATCGCTGGTTAGTACAATATCTTTAGTTATCGCCTTTTTTATCAACCCTATGTTTTTCTGTTGAGCTTGTGGTTTAATCATTGATACGATGTCAGTAACAAGTTCTTCGACATTAAATTTAGAAACATCCACTTCTTCTCTTCCAGATTCAATCCGCGAAATATCCAAAATATCATTAATTAATGATAGAAGATGCTTACCATTGCGCTCAATAACTTCAAGATAACTTAGCTCATCCGACGGGATTTTATCGTTCAATCTACGGCCTAAAACTCCCGATAGCGCAATGACTGAATTAAGCGGAGTCCGTAATTCGTGACTCATATTCGACAAGAAATTCGTTTTGAGTCTGCTGGCTTCATTTAATTGTATTTTCTGCAACTCCAACTCCCTGTTTTGTTCGGCCAATTCGCTCGATTGCGCCTCCATCTCAGTCTTTTGGGCTTCGAGCTCACGATTCTGAAATTCAAGAGTTTTTGAGAAATTCTGAATTCGCTGATAAGACAATACACCTTCTATGCGAGCGGTTAGCGTATCAAGTATATTCTCAATCAGCATTGTCGATTGAACGCTATAAGTTCGGACACTGGCTAACGAAATAATAGCAATCACCTCTTTTCCGGATATAATGGGAATGGAAATAATTTCTCTCGGAACAATCTTACCACTTACCGTATGGAACAAAAAGCGTGAGTCTTTAGGAATCCGTTTAATGGTTTTGACTTTTCTGGTGGATAAAACCGATCCGAATTCACCTTCCAAACTTGCAATGTCGAAAGAAAGTTTAGATGTGTCAGACATGCCGAATGAGGCAAAATGTTCAAACCGCTTCTTATCTTCAGACAGCAAATAAATTGCAGCCATTTGTGAGTTTGTTTGTTCAGCTAAAGTGGGCAATACCGAAGCAAAGAACTTACGGGGGTCTTCTTCAAGCAGCATTATTTGTGATAGTGTTGCTGTTTTATGAGTTAATTCTTTGTTGATTTGAATACTCTCTAACATCGAATTGAAGGCCTTAGATAGAACTCCAATTTCATTTTGGGAGTCATAATGACTACGAATACTCATATTCCCCGATTGGAATACTTCAATAGTATGCGTTAGCTGCTGAATCGGCACTTTAACATTAACGAGAGCCAGAAAAATTATAATTACAGAAAATATCAGAATCAAAACAATCAATATGAACAACTCCCAGCTTAATGATTCTTTTAGCTCATTAGAATTAGCATAAAATGTTTCGCTCATCTTGTCCTCATAATCGTCAATTACCTGAATTCGGGATATCAATTCCACTCTGTATTTTCCAACTATTCCATCAGAGGCTACACTCTTTTTAATTTCATTAAGTTTATTTTCCAGCGCTAATTTTGTATTTATATCACGTGATGTTTTCCAGTTTATCAGGGCTTTATATGCCAAATCTATATGAGAACGCGGTCCGGTATATTTATGACTAAGAGTGTTAAATTGATTCTGTATATCGGCAGATGGTAGTTCAATTGATTGGATAGCCGCTTGTTTCTCCTCCTCGGAAGTCGCAAGCATTAAATCTCTTGTCCCTAATCTCATGTTGAGGATATCAATTTTTATATTGCTTACCACCCTTCTAAGTTGTAACGGATTGTTGTACAGCTCTTCGGTTTGCATGTGTATTTTATCAGCCTGAATACTGGATACAACTCCAAGGATAATAACAAACAAAACCATTGCACCAAACCCAAACAGAAGCTGAGTTCCTATTTTTATATCTTTTATTCTCATGTTACTCTGTTGCTTATCAAATTATAGTGACAGACAAAAGATCTGTGTACTATTTAATTTTTTATTTCGTCTATAAATAAATGTTTCCTAATATTATCTGAAAATGGCTGACTGAGGATAAACTTCCTGAAAACCTGCACTTAAAAGAATTTCTCTCTCTGTTTCACTCGTCAATACAAATCCATTAGATGAAAGACAATGACTCGCCTTATTGATTATCTTAGCCCTGAAAGCAGGTTGATAATAAAATAGGAGATTGGCACAAACAACCAAGTCAAAATCTCCAAAAATGCTTGAAGGAGGAGACGTGTGATAATCACTTAATAAATCAAAAACAGAGAAATCAATATTCTCTTTTAAATCCTGGTTTATTTTATAACTATCGCCATTCTTGCTGAACCAGTTTTTGAGTCTTTTCAACGTTACGTTGTGCAATGAAGACTCTGAGTAAATACCGGCTCTGGCTTCCTTAATCTGCAATTCGGATTGGTCTGTGGCAAAAATACGGAAATTAATTTTCTCTCCTATTGCTTGCGAAAACTCTTTTAGAAGTATTGCCAAACTATAAGTTTCTTGTCCGGCTGCACAAGCCGCCGACCATATTCTTATTTCCTTTCTTTTTAATTGAACTTTATCCAACATTATAGATGGAATTATAATTTTTTCTAACACAGAGAATGTGAGCGTATTTCTGAAAAACTCACTATAACTAATCGAAAGAGAATTGATAAAATGCTCACTTTCATCTTCATCCCGTCTAACCAAATCAAAATAAGAATTATCAGAATCACATAGGGTTTCGATTTTTCTTTTTTGAATAGATTTATTCAGAAATCCGGCATCATATTTAGAGATATCAATTCTGTGTTTCTCTAATATCCATTTACCTATTGAAATACTCACGTCTTTCATTCTATAATTTTATATTTGGACGGCTGACCCGAGTGAACTAATATTCTATTAACCTCTCGTTTTAATTCAATCATCATCATTTCCCGGTCAATTGTAAGATTGTGGAATCGCATCAACTCATCCATTTTTTCCTGTAGTGCAAGTTCACTGATTTTCCGCTCAGTGATATCGCGAAGTACGCCTTCATGGAATAAAACATTTCCACTTTCATCTACATTATACCAGCCATGATCTTCAATCCAAATGCCTGTCCCATCTTTTCTCTTTAATTGATACACTCCGGTTTCTTCATAAAGTTCATCTAAAACCAGACTTTCCCGGTCGGCTTCATCAAAATACAGTTGAGTTTTTATATCAATAGCCATCAGCTCTTCTTTACTATCATACCCAAGCATATGAATCATAGCCGGGTTTACATCTACAAACTTACCATCACTGGTACTTTTATAAACTCCATCCGGAATTCGTTGAACTAAATTCCGATACAGTTCTTCGCTTGCACGCAATGCTTCCTCGGCTTTTTTTCGTTCGGTAATATCCCGCCCAAAACTAACCACACCTTCAATTATGCCGTTATTATAAATAGGAGAAGTATTTACTGATATAGTCAATATAGCATTTTCCGATTTTTTAAAGCGTAATTCATAGGTACAGTTTTCTCCACCCATCGTTCTTTGAAAGACATCATCCAGCATTGGCAAATCTTCTGAAAAAACAAAAGAAGCAAAAGGTTTTCCAATCCATTCATCAAAATTAATTTCAGCAGTATTTAAGCCCATCCTATTCAAAAAAGTAAACTTACCTTTACTGTCCAGTGCCCATATCAAGTCGTTTGAATACTCAATCATTGTTCTGTATTTGTCTTCGCTCTCCCGTAATGCATTTTCTGCCTTCTTACGGTGCGTGATGTCATGAACAATAACCAAGATTCTGTTTTCGTTACCAAAAACCACACTCGTACCATTTAGTTCGGCAAAGAAAGTAGATCCATCTTTGCGTTTAAGCTCTAGTTCTACATCAACAGCTTTTATTTTTTGATTTACTCCGTTATTGAAAACTTTGTAAGCCGTAGGCAAACATTCTTCTACAATAAATTCTACAAAATGATGTCCCTGAATTTCATCAGGCTCGTACTGAAACATCATTTTTGATGCAGGTGAAGCATACTGAATAACTCCCTTCAAGTCACAAATGGAAATATAATCGGAAATCTGCTCAGTGATAGATCTGAATTTTTCTTCGCTCACACGGAGAGCTTCTTCTGCACGCTTATTTTCGGTTATGTCGCGGAAAGACCATACCCGTCCGACAATTGAACTCGCGATACGCTGCGGAATAGAATATCGTTCAAAAATACGTCCGTCTTTCAGAGAAACAGTGTCTACGCTTGAAGCCCCCTGATTATTATACAGATACCTGACGTTTGAAGCAAATTCTTCAGAATCAATAAGTTTATCCACCACAGACTCCAAAAAATCACGACCATTTTTGGTTGCAATAACACTCTCAGGAACATTCCACATTTCGATAAACTTATTATTGAAAATGATGGGTGTTCCCTTTAAATCAACCACCATAATTCCATCGGCTGTCGATTCAAGTGTTGCATTCAGTAGCGAAAACGAGTTCTTTAATTCGTCTTCTGCCTTTTTCCGAAGTGTAATATCCTGCACCAAAACATGTCTTGCCTTTCTTCCATTAGAGATAATGGAAACAGTAGTTATGTCAACATTTATTATACTTCCATCCTTTTTTATATGCCTCCATTCACCTGCTAGTTTATGCTGCTTATTATTATCCTGAACATCAATTAATAGTTTAGTAATATCTTCATTAGGATGGATATCCGAAATTTTCATCTTTAGAAATTCCTCTCTAGAATAGCCATAACTATCAATCAAGGATTGATTTACTTCCAAAAAGTCTAAGGTTTCTATGTCACAAATGTACATCGGCTGAGGATTGTTGGCAAACAAATAACGGTATTTTTCTTCGCTGTTACGCAATAGGCTATCTGCATTATCTCTATCGATATACAATCCAACTTGATTGGCAAAAAGTTCTATTATTTCAGTATGCTGAATCTTATTTCCTTTGGCGAAAATAAGAACAAAATCCCCTATTGTTTTTTCGGCCTTTGTTATTTTTACAACGTAGGTCTCACCCACCTTAAACAATTTTTCAAGCATGACTGTAATTCCCTTGGGAAGTACACTTTGGGCAAGTTCATAGATTGTGTCAAACCGGGTAATGACATTATTCTTAATCTTCAGTTCTTTTTGAGGATCAGCTTTCCATTTTTTGTTAGACAAATCATATCCAAATATAGACTTTACTTTGGATGCAATATCTGCTATTCCTGATATCGCAACAGTTGTGAACTCTTGATAATCTTCGCTTAGTAAATTAAATGTAGCATATTTTGCTCCCGAGATTTCGAGAATAGTATTAGTTAATTTTGTATAATCAATGCCATATGTGTTTGAGTCTATGAACTCTGTATTTGCATATAATAACTTATTTAAAACATCTTTACTTTGCTTCAGAGCATTTTCGGCAATCATTCGTTCAGTAATATCATTCATTATCACAATAACCTTCAGTTTACCGTATCTATCAACAAAGTGAGTCATGAATTTTTCAAAGAGTCTCTTTTCTCCACTATTTAACATGACTGAAAGTTTATATTGATGCTCATATTCTTCTCCCGCCAGCACTTTCATAAAGTTGGATGTAGCGAATTCTAATGATTCTGGAGATACGAATGAAACAAATGATTCGGCATTCAGAATTTGTTCGAAGGTATATCCACTATGCGTTAAAACATACTGATTTACCCATTCAATTTTGCATAAATCATTTACAATAAAAATTGCACTGTTTGAGTTCTCTGTAATTGATTTGTATCTTTCTTCACTTTCACGAAGCTCATTTTCCATCAATTTACGCTCTGTAACATCACGCGCCGTTGCCAACAATACATCTTTATCAAAGTATTTCCCTTTATTTACAAACACTTCTTTTAAGAAAACTACTCCGTCTTTACGTACGGCCCAAAAATCAAAATTAGCAGGAACTCCTGTCTCATAAGAACGCTTCATTAGTTTTTGGATGTTGCCTATATCGTTTAATCCGGGCGCGGAAACCAATTCTGGAGTAAGTCCTATCAGTTCTTCTCTTGAACGCTGATACATCCTTTCCGCACCCTTGTTCACTTCTATGAAACAACCTGATTCATCTACTACGTATATGGCTTCAGAAACAGAATTGAATATATCGAAATAGCTTTGTTTAGCCTGAATAACAGCTTCTTCTGCTTTTTTTCGTTCGGTTATATCTTGTACAGTAGAACGAATTCCGGTAATATTTCCATCACCATCTCTCAAAACTCTATCCTGAATCAGCACGGAATATATAAGTCCATTCTTACTCATCAAAGAAGTTTCAAAAGCTGTAGGTTTAGTTTTCTTTCCATTAAGCTTTTCCCGTATCTGTAATTGTATTTCATCTGGATTATGTGCTATCGACCATACAAACTGCCCTATTAGCTCTTCGTAAGAAAAGCCAAGCATATTCAGTTCTGTTTGATTAATTCTTGTAATCCTTCCTTCAGCATCAATTTCATGATAACCTATCGGAGCATTGTCAAAAAGGTCCTTAAAATCTTTCTGACTTTTTTTCAACTCATTTTCAATTCTTTTCTGTTCAGAAATATCCTGAATGGTCGACCGAATCCCTATAATATTACCTGAATTGTCATGTAATACCCTGTCCTGAATTGAGACTGTGATAGTTGAGCCATCTTTTCGTCGAATATCTCTTTCAAAAGGTTTGACTACTGAATTACAATGCCCATTAAGTTTATCTTGCGTCGATTTTATTGATTTCTGTTCATCTATTGTGTTTTTCCATACATATTGTCCTATCTGTTCTTCAGCAGTGTAGCCCAACATATTTAACTCAGTTTTATTTATGCGTACAATGCGACCCTCTGTGTCCACTTCATGATAACCGATTGGAGCATTATCAAAAAGATCTTTGAAGCTTTTTCGGCTTTGATTCCTTTCTATTTCAACAGTTTTCCGTTCAGTTATATCTCGGACTATCATCAATGAACCTTTAAGAGAACCTTGTTCATAGTCAGTCCTGTTTAATTCTCCTATGAAATGAGAACCATCTTTTCTTCTCAATGTCAATTCTAAATCAACAACCCGTTTATTGAATTTAAGAGTATCTCTGAATAATGTTGTTGCCTTTTCGATTGAAGACCCGTCCAAGAATTCTACAAAATTTCTACCAGTCATCTCCTCGGCCTCAAATCCAAAAATCGACTTACATGATGGCGAAACATATTGAAGCACACCATCAATATCGGTTATTGCTATTAAATCTGTTGTTTGTTCGGCTATTGAACGAAATTTATCTTCGCTTTCCCGAAGAGCTACTTCGGCATATTTACGCTCAGTTATATCTCTAAAGTTTATGACCAATGCTTCAACAGCAGGATCGTTCAGCAAATTACTGAATGTACTTTCAATCCATATCCAAATACCATTTTTGTGCTTGAACCGATATACAATTGTGGGTGTTAAACCGGGATTTTTGAATAACTCATCCAATGTACTCAAAACTAATGGTAAATCGTCAGGATATGTTAATTCATCTGGTATTTCAATTAGTTCATCTCCTGAGCTATAGCCAAACATTTTCAGTGCTGATGGACTGAAGTATTTAAATTTTGCTTCTGAATTGAGCAGAACAAATCCATCCGGTGCATTTTCTATTATTGCCTGATAATGCTTACCTAGTTTTATTGTTTCTTCCTCTGCTTTTTTACGCCCCGTAATATCCCGGATTGTTGAAATTACACCAATAATCTCATTTTCAGTATTCCGAAGTATAGATATTGAATCAGAAAGCCAAACAGCTTTTCCCGAAGCCGGGTAATAGTGAAAAAACTCAACATCAGGTCCGATAACACCTTCAAGAGCTTTTATTACATTATCCAAAATTCCGACATCCTCCAATAATGGACTGAATCTTGAAACATGTTTACCAATAACATCCGAAGCCGGAACTCCGGTTAGTTCCTCCATGAAAGGATTCCAAGTCAAAAACTTAAGATCTTTATCATAAACTACAATTCCTTCCTGAGCGCTCGCTACTATTTGTTTATTGAACTGATTGGACTCTATTAAAGCCAATTCTATTTGTCTTATTTTTAATTCGTTCTGTACTTCTTTACAAACCCGGGTAATTACAATCGGCATCAATTCGAGAAAATTGCTATCTTTCACTATATAATCACGTGCACCAAGCTTCATCATTTCAACAGCAATTCTTTCGTCTCCTTGCCCGGTAGCCAGTATAAAAGGGGGTATTGCCTCATATTCAGACATTAAATCAGCAATGAATTCTTTTCCATTTCTATCCGGTAAGTTATAATCAAGTAAAATCAATGAAGGGGTTTGATTCTTAAGCCAATCAAATGCCTCCTTAGCCGAATTTACATTGGCCGTCTGAAATCCCTGCTCTTGTATCTTTTCATTCAGCAGCTCAACTAAACCCGCATCATCTTCAATAATGAGTATAGTTTCTTTCATCGCTTCCATTTTCTGTTGATTTAAATTTTTATAATCTGTATAAACAAACCTAGTCTGGTTAGCATTTCGGTGAATTTATTGAAATCAATGGGTTTAGTAATGTATATGTTACACCCCAATTTATAACAAGCTTCTACCTCTCTTGGGTCATCAGTTGTAGTGAGCATCATAATTGGAATTTCCTTTAAATCATTGTCCGACTTCATTCGTCTCAACACCTCTATTCCATCCATTTTAGGCATATTGATATCAAGCAGCAATAAATAATTATTTTCCTGAATAGTTTTCGAATCATTTAAAGAGAAAAAGTTCCAGAGCTCTTCGCCGTTCGAAAAACGAATAATTTCATTTTTGACTCCCGATTCTATTAATCCGTTATTAATTAATTCGGCATGTCCATCATCATCTTCTGCAATGAGAATGATTAATCTTTTGTACATTTCCATGGTTAACACGTATTAAATTAATGTTCGAAAAAATCTTGTTTTTGCAACTCAACAAAAAAAGTACTACCTTTTCCCTCAACAGATTCAACCCAAATCTTTCCATGATGTTTATTGCTAATTCTTTTGGCAATACTTAATCCAATTCCATCACCCACCTGAGAAGACTTTGCATCAACACGGTAAAAAACATCCCATATTTTTTCAATATAGCGCGGACTTATTCCAATGCCTGTATCAGAAACGGCATATCGAACTTTCTTATATTGAACCTCTGACGATATGTCGATTCTCAACGGTTTGTTGGGGTCGTGGTATTTTAAAGCATTGTCTATGATATTTGAAAAAAGCTGATTCAATTGATTTTCATCTCCATAGCAGTACTCCAGGTCTTGAATAGTTACATTAGCAGATAGCTCTGTAATTTGATAGTTATGAGCAACCACAATCTTATTAATTAGCTCATTCATATCTAGCTTCTTTACATTCAACATCAGTCGTCCACTTCTCGATATCTGCAGCAGACTCTTTATGAGCGTATCCATTTTAGTAACATTGGACAATATAAAGTCTACAGTTTTTGGCATACCTTCATTCGTTATTTTATCGATGTATGCTTTCTTTTCCGATTCTGATTTTGAGTCTGCCAGTATGGCCTTTATATCTTCAGATTGCTTTTGTAATCGCTGACTAAATCCCTGGATGTTTATCAACGGCGATCTCAAATCATGCGAAGCCACGTAAAGGTAGTTTTCAAGCTCCTTGTTCTTTTCGGTAATCAGATCCTGAATTCGTTGAATATCTGTTATATCAGTAGTAATTGTAGAAAAACAATTTTTCTTTGTTGAAACCACCGAAATTAAAAAATACTTCCCCGCAGGAGCATAGAAAGTATTGAATTCATACGATTCACCGGTAATTCCAACCTTGCTGTAAATTTCCAGATATGGTGCCGATTCGCAATGATAAACATCTGTTGCAAGTTTCTCGATTGCATCTTCCTTTTTTAATCCCAAAATTCGGGTATAAGCATTATTACAATCTGTTATTCGGTAATTAACTACATTTCCAACCTCATCAAAAACAAGTTCATGCATAGCCACCATTTCTGTCATTGAGCTAAAAAGTGTACTAAGTTTTTCTTCACTCTCCTGCAACGCTTTTTCGGCTCGCTTCAGTTTATCGATATCGCGTGTTATATTTAAGACGTGCTTAACACCATCTAATTCTATAATAGATGCAGACATCATACCGTATACATATTTACCACTTTTAGTTCTGAACTGGGCTACAAGATTTTCAACAAACCCCTTTTCTTTCAACTCAGCAACTAACCTTTCACGATCTGTAGCATCTACCCATATATTTTTATCGATAGATGATTGTCCCAATATTTCATCTTCCGTATACCCCATTATACGTGTAAACCCATCATTTACTGAAACATAAGCTCCATCTTCCAATCGATTAATATTGATTGAATCCGGACTTGTTGTAAATGCCTTTTTAAATTTCTCCTCGCTCTCATTCAAAGCCTTTTGTGCCCGAACCCGATTGGTGATATCATGTATTATCGTAAACAAAAAATGTTTATCTCCATCCTTTATCGGAGTTGAAAAAGCTTCTACATCACGTAACTCCCCATTAGATTTTCGATGAACAAAGTGAAAATGTTTCCGTCCTTTCAACTTTGCTTCTTTCATTATACTAAAAATTGCATCCGAAGGAAGTATATTGATATCAGTAACACTTTTTGTCCGGATTTCATCATATGTCCATCCGTAGAACTCACATGCAGTAGGATTGGCATCTACAATTTCCGCAGTTTCAGGATTTATCAACAGCATGACTGAAGTATTATTCTCGAACAATGAGCGATATCTTTCTTCACTGGTTCGCAAGCTATTCTCTATAAGCTTCTGTTTCGTGACATCGCGTGTAATACTAAGCACATGTGAAACTCCGTCCAACTCTATGATTGCGGCAGAAACCATCGCATAAATTAATTCCCCGGTCTTAGTCCTGAACTGAGTCTCGAAGTTATCTATTTTCCTGTCTTCCTTTAATATTTTAATCCATTTATCCCTGTCAGCCGGATTGCCCCAGATATTCATTTCTAAAGAAGTTTTCCCGATAATTTCATCTTCAGTATATCCTAAAACATTGGTAAATCCACCATTAGCCAAAACATATTTCCCGTCATCCATTCTATTGACATTCACACAGTCAGGACTAGTCATAAATGCCTTTCTAAATCTTTCTTCACTCTCCTGTAAATTTTTTTCAATTCTTTTTCGTTCGGTAATATCTTGCATCGTTGCTAAAATACAAGGTTCTCCTGCTAATTCCGTAATTTCTACTGAAACCTTTAAAATCAGCGGTTTGCCTGTGGCTGACTTTGCCTGAACCTCTATATCAGTTAATACTCCGGTCTCTATCAGCTGTTCTATCAACAATTTTCGGGTATGTTCGTCCAATAAATTCAGGTCTTCCGGTTTTTTTCCAATTACATCCTTCCTGTCTAATTCAATAATCCGAAGAAAACTATCATTCACAGCAATGTAAGATCCATCTTTTTGGGTGGCAATGGACATAGCTGCAGGGCTTGCATTAAATGCCTGAGAAAAAAGAATCTCCGTTTTTTTTATCTTTTCCTCTGCCTGTTTTAGCTCTGAGATGTCATGAATTAATAATTGAACAGCATGTTTCCCATCAAAAATAATGGGTATCGATTTCACTTCTACATCCACAAACGAGCCATCCAGTTTAATAAATCTCTCATTTATCAAAGGTAAAACCTTTCGATTTATGAAAGCCTCTTTCATTCGGCTTATGGCAAGCTCTTTAAATTCCGGATGTATAAAATCAAGTACCGGTTTCCCAATCAGCTCTTGTCTGGCTGAGGCTCCGATTAGTTTAAAACAAGCTTTGTTTACAAACACTACTTTGTCGTCACAGTAAATTGCAATAGCATTCGGTGAGTTATCTACCAAATCTCTGTATTTCCTTTCGCTATCCCTTAGTGCATCTTCTACTTTTTTTCTTTCTGTTATATCTTTTGAAAATATCGACACTCCTATTACTTCACCCTTAGTGTTGAGAATAGGACTGTGTGAAATTTCATAATAAAACTGCTTTAAATTCGGGTCTCCTAAATAAACATACTCTGTAAAAATTTCACCCGCCAAAGCCCTATCTATAAACGATTTTGCTTTAATCCACTCAATTTCTGTCGATAAATAATCGGACAATTTATCTCCCAATTTTACATCTACGTGGTATAGTTCCTTCATGCGTAGAACATGTAACACATTAAAACTGGTGTAACGGTATTCAAAGTCAACCGAAAAAAAAGCATTGCTGATACTATTAAGAATTCCATTCACAAATAAGTCACGGTTGTCTTCTGCAATAGTAATTGAGTTTGTATGCATCAGTTTTTTCATGTCACAGGTGATTAATCCATCCGGTTTCTTAGCATTACTGAATACAGAGCAAAATGTAAATAAAATATTATACAAAATTCTAATTTACATTTTTATGCTGCTGTAGTAGTGGCAAATATAATAATAATTACATATTAATTTAATAGAAAGACAGATATATTTAAGATTATATGTTGATAAGAAGATATTTCCTGTCGATTTTGTAGCAATTATTCTATTTGTCTGAAGTACAAATTATTACATTTGCTGTTTTGTGTAACAGTTATCAAGTAGACAACTTTATAAAAAAACCAAATCCGGTTTTAAAGAATATCATTAAATCATGAAGTTTTGCTGATACAAATTACCTCTTTGTGATATGTAGAGAGCTATTTTGAAAGAAAAAAAGAGCAAGAAACTTATTTAGAGTAAATAGGACCCTTAAAAAGGCTTCAATTTTCTTAAATGCTGATGAGAAATAGCAGATATATGTTATAAAACATGCTTTTGGAGCATTTTTAAGGAAAAGCTCTTGCATGGTATTGAAAAAAGTCATAATTTTGCATCGTGATTTTTTCATAGTATTAGATTTAAGGTTAACAAAAGATTGGTAGAATGCCGTGAGGCAAGCTACCTTTCGTCTTTTATAGGGGTTCGTAATCCCTTACCAAGGAACTAAGCTAAAAATAAAAATAATTTTACTGCTCATCCATATTGATATTTTCTCATTTTATACAAAATATTCCTATTTTCTTGAGGCGTGCGAGCCAAATTTTATTAATTAAGTATAATTTTAGGCGGTATCGATGATTATTTAACATGTATTATTTGGAAAACATTAAAATGCGGCATATATTTGCATCATGATTTTTTCATAGTATTAGATTTAAGGTTAACGAAAGATTGGTAGAGTGCCGTGAGGCAATCTACCTTTCGTCTTTTTAAAGCAAACACCTCAGGCAAACCAGATGGAATTCTGACAAAACTTCCCTACAAACTTCAGCATCCCTTCACTCCCACCCGTCAAAGCAATATCTCTTGCCTCTTTCAAACAAAAAAGCTACTTTTGCAACTCAAATTCATTCAATTATCACATATGAACATTCTTCTCCTCGGTTCAGGCGGACGCGAACATGCAATGGCTTGGAAAATAGCTCAAAGTCCTAAACTCACAACACTTTTTATTGCCCCGGGCAATCCGGGAACTGCCGAAGTTGGAACTAATCTTCCTATTGCAGCAGATAATTTTCCGGCTATTAAAACCGCTATATTGGAAAATAATATTAAAATTGTGGTTGTTGGTCCTGAAGATCCTTTAGTAAAAGGTGTTGTTGATTTCTTTGCTGCTGATAACGAATTGAAGAATATCCCTGTTATCGGGCCCGATAAAATTGGAGCTCAGTTAGAGGGTAGTAAAGATTTCTCGAAACAGTTTATGTTCCGCCACAATATCCCGACAGCCGGTTACCTAAGCGTTACCAGCGAAAACATTACAGAAGGTATTGAATTTCTCAAAAACCATGAAGCTCCTTATGTATTGAAAGCCGATGGACTCGCAGCCGGTAAGGGGGTGCTGATTTTAAATGATTTGGACGAAACAATTTCGGAACTAAAATCTATGCTCGATGGTAAATTCGGCGCAGCAAGTAAAACAGTTGTTATCGAAGAGTTCCTGTCAGGAATTGAATGCTCTGTGTTCGTAATCACCGATGGTAAAAATTATAAGATTCTTCCGGAAGCAAAAGACTACAAACGAATTGGAGAAGGAGATAAAGGATTGAACACAGGCGGTATGGGTGCCGTTTCGCCGGTTCCGTTTGCCGACAAAGATTTCATGCGTAAAGTTGAAGAACGCATTATAAAACCAACAGTGGATGGACTTAACAGCGAAGACATAGTTTACAAGGGATTTATTTTCTTTGGATTAATTAAAGTAAACGGTGAACCGTACACCATTGAATACAATGCTCGTATGGGCGATCCGGAAACCGAAGTAGTAATGTTGCGGATTAAAAGCGACTTTGTGGATTTGCTCGAAGGTGTGGCCAATGGAAATCTGAATGAAAAAACAATAGAAATAGACGACCGGTGTGCCGTTACTGTTATGCTGGTGGCAGGAGGTTATCCCGAAGAGTATGAAAAAGGAGATGAAATCACAGGTTTGACGGAGGTAAGTGAAAGCATTGTTTTCCAAGCAGGAACTACCCTGAAAGACGATAAATTAGTAACAAATGGCGGTAGAGTCATGGCCATAAGCTCATATGGTTCAAGCAAAGCTGAGGCATTGGCAGTTTCGTTTGCAAATGCTCAGAAGATTCAATACAAAGGTAAGTATTTCAGAAGCGACATCGGATTTGATTTATAAGCAATATGGCAAAAATACTGGTAATTGACGACGAGCGCAGCATACGCAATACGCTCAAAGATATACTTGAATTCGAGAAACATCAGGTAACTTTAGCCGAAAACGGTAAGCAAGGCCTTGAAGCAGCACAAAATGCTGTATTCGACCTTGTTTTTTCGGATATAAAAATGCCCGAAATGGATGGTATCGAGCTTCTTGGTCATTTACACGAGATAAGTATTGAAGCACCTATTGTTATGATTTCCGGTCATGGAAACATTGAAACTGCTGTAGAATGCATCAAAAAAGGCGCATTTGATTTCATCGTTAAACCCATAGATCTAAATCGTTTACTGATTACTGTCAGGAACGCTTTGGAACGCAATACACTGGTTACCGAAACTAAAACACTGAAGAAAAAAGTAGCCAAGCGCCATCAAATGATTGGAGCATCTCCGGCAATAGAAAAAGTACGTTTGATGATTGAGCGCGTTGCACCAACCGATGCCCGGGTTTTAATTACCGGCGACAATGGTACCGGTAAAGAAGTGGTGGCGCGACTTCTTTTTGAACAAAGCAATCGTACAGAAGCGCCATATGTGGAAGTAAACTGTGCAGCTATTCCATCGGAACTTATCGAAAGTGAGCTTTTCGGGCACGAAAAAGGAGCATTTACTTCAGCTATCAAACAACGCATCGGAAAATTTGAACAGGCAGACGGGGGAACAATTTTTTTGGATGAGATTGGCGACATGAGCCTGTCGGCACAGACAAAAGTCCTTCGGGTACTACAAGAAAACGAACTTACCCGGGTAGGTAGCGACAAAAGCATCAAAGTAAATGTACGCGTATTGGCCGCAACAAACAAAAACCTCAAAAAAGAAATAGAAAACGGAAATTTCCGCGAAGACCTGTTTCACCGCCTGAATGTTATTCCCATTCACGTTCCAAGTCTGGATGAACGAAAAGAAGATATTCCACTGTTGGTTAGTCATTTCTGCGAATTAATATGCAGCGAACAAGGCATTCAACCCAAAATTTTCGAAGAAGCGGGAATCGAAACACTTAAATCCCGCTCATGGACAGGCAACATACGCGAACTTCGCAATGTGGTAGAACGTCTGATCATCCTTGGTGGAGCTACTATCAGCAAAGAGGATGTTGAGATGTTTGCCTGAAATCCACTTCCCCAACCATCATTTTATATTTTCCACAAAAAAAGTTGAATTGCCACTGGTGGTATGTTCAACTTTAATTGTCATATATACGGAGAATGCTAAGCCCGAAATTAAATTCACAACAAAAATTTATATCTTTGTCGCTAGACTGGTAAGGAATAGTAATTCATTATTTTCAAAACATGTTAGAGACAATAAAGGATTTGCGGGAAGGAAATCACTTAGCATTTGAGCAACTTTTCGACGATTGTTATGAGGCATTGTGCAGGTATGCATACTCTATTTTAAGAGATATGGATGAAGCCGAAGACATTGTTCAAAAGACATTTTGCAAATTGTGGGATCAGCACGAATCACTGGATATTCAAAGTTCCGTCAGCTCATACATGTATCGCATTGTACATAATAATTGTCTGAACACTATTCATCAGAAAACCAGTCATCAGGAACATAACCTGAACTACATTTCGTCAATGAATACAGATGTAAACTCAACAGCGGATTACATCGAGAGCACAGATTTACAGAAAGCCATTGACACTACCCTGGCAAGCCTGCCACCGCAATGCCGAAAAGTATTTGAAATGAGCCGTATAGAACAGTTATCGTATGCTGAGATAGCATCGCTACTTAATATTTCTACCAATACAGTAGAAAATCATATTTCTAAGGCTCTGAAAATCCTACGGGTAGAATTAAAAGATTTTTTATTTTTATGTTTATTGCTTCGGTTACTAAAATAAAAAAGCCATGAAAGAAAATACAGATAATTTACTGGCGCGATATTTTGGTGGAAATTCATCAGAACAAGATATGCAGGCATTGGAACTATGGATTTCTGAGTCGGCCGAAAATCAATTGTACTTTGATGAACTAACCGAGCTTTATGCCAAATTGGGTACTTCCGATGCGAATATACCCAAACCAAACACCGAGCGTGCGAAAAAATCGTTCATGGCTTACATGGCATTGCAGACAAACAACAAAACACAAGCGGTTGAAACAAAACACAAACCGTTGTTCAAAAGTTGGTTATTCCGGGCTGCGGGAATTGCTCTAATACTAGCTTTTTCCTTCTCTGCCTGGATGATTTTTTCGGAACACGATGTAGTGTTAGTTGCCAAAGCAACTACAAAAGAGAGCACATTGTCCGATCAGACAGAGATTAAACTGTCAAAAAACAGCAAAATCATTTACAGTTCAAGATACGGAAAGAAAGCGCGGAAAATACGGCTGGAAGGTCAGGCATTTTTTGCTGTAGGACACAAAGGGAAAGGTATTTTGCAAATTAATGCCGACGAAACATTTATAGAAGATATCGGAACAAAATTCACGGTATCCGCTTATCCCGATAGCGACAAGGTGAAAGTAAACGTGAGTGAAGGTAAAGTGCACTTTTATACAACCACCAACGAAGGAATAATTCTTTCGGCAACCGAAACCGGCGTTTACGATAAACAAAGTAAGAAATTTTCGTTTATAAAATCAGAAGTATACTCCGTAACCAAAGATATAAAACATATAGAATTCAACGGCAAAAACCTACACGATGCCATGGATATAATAGCCAAAGAATACGATATAAAAATACGCTTTGAGGAAGCCTCTATCGGCAATCGTAAAATAACCGTAAACTTCGATGGCGAAAATGTGGATATGGTGCTCAATGTCATTGCCGAGACACTTGATTTAGACGTAAAAAAAGATATCGGAGGTTATCTTCTGCAAAACAATAACAAATTACCCAACTAATGACTAAACTGATTAGCCGTTTAATTATTTGCATTCTTTTTTTATTTCCGGCAATATTGGATGCCCAAAACACTTATGCCGATAAGATAATCAGTTTTCCTGCAGGACACAGTACCTTAAAAGTGGCTCTTAACACATTAAGCAGGCAGACTGGTTGTGTTTTTTCGTACGATCCCACAAAAATAAACGATAAGCAGGAGTTTACGTTCCCACAACTCAACAAGCAAACCCTGAAAACTACTCTTCAGAAGATATTACCTAAACCCATTAAATTCAAATTTAAAGGGAAATATGTGGTTTTGCTGAAACCCGATGCAGCAAAAATTGACCCTCCGATAAAAACTCCGACTTTATCTGTTCATACCGTTCCGGTAAATACTAAAACAGAATTTAAAATTGCCGAAAACCCTAAAATTATGGTAGCGATTGACACCATACAACCGGTAGATGTGAGCACAACCGTTGAATCCGTAAATCCTCCCGCAGACCCGATACCACTGGAATCAACCCCTACACTAGAAACACCCGTGGCGCAAACTATTCAAAAAAATACAACCGTTACACCCGACACTGTAAAATTCAAAACGACAAGTTCAATAATTGAACTGGGCTTTGCCGCCAACAAACACTTATCAGGTTTCTTTGCTCATATTGGTGTCAATCATCTTTATGGAATCATTTCAGCGGGTTCAGACTATTATAAATCCTATCATTTGGGATTGGGTGCCGGCGTAAAATTTCAGTTTACAAAACATTGGGGGATGAATATAGACCTGATTCAGTATGCACTCGTCAGAGGAAAATCTCATAAAATCAATGTAAGAGCAGCCACCACCGAGCTGAGTCCCGTATTAGACTTCGCTATAGTACCGCGTTTTAAACTCTTTGCCGGACCTTCTTTTTATCTCATAAAATCGAAGTATTTGAATGGAAATCCCACCGGCAGTTTAGGGAAATATGTAGGATACAGTGCATTGCTGGGGCTTAAAATTGATTTGGGTAAGTCGAAAGTACATAAAATATAAAGAAATCGCACAAAATTATTTGCAACATAAACTTCATATTTACAGTTATTTACAGTAAAACTTATCTCCGACCCAAAATACTTTCTAATTTAAAAGACATTTTTTTCAACTTTCAATAGTGGTACTGATCCAATTGTTTGTCTTAGATATATAAAGCAAACAAAATTATCAACAACTAATAAAAAACTATTATGAAAAAAGTAAATCTATTGGCAATAATTGCTATTTCATTCAGTCTTTCTTCGCTGGTTTCGTGTACTACTGATTTAACCGGAACTACCGATGCATCGTTAACTGCCACAGCAACCGATGAAGGTCAGGCAGCAGCAGTAAATGACCAGATTGTAAGTACTGCGGACGACTATGTGAACGTATTGGATGCATCAGGCTACCAGGCCGTAAAAAGCTCAACCGATTCCAATCCACAAAAAACAAGCATCAAAATTACAATGGACAGCGTGGTAATTACTGTTGACAGAGTGGGGCTAAACGATTACCCAAAAAACATCTGTCTCGATTTCGGAACCGGCGTTACAGTGAAACGCGGCAACAGACTTAAAGGTAAGATATACATTACCGTAAGCGCCAAAATGACAACTACAAATTCTACTAGAACATTTACTTTCTCCAACTTTTACGTAAACGACAACCAACTTAAAGGTGGAAAAACAGTTACCTTCAAAGGCTACACCGATCTACAGGAACCTTACTGGAGAATTATAGCCAAAGATACACTTGTACGCACCGATGGAACTAAAGTGATATGGAACACCGAACGTACACGTACACGCATTGGTACCAACAATACACCGCTTATCTACTGGGATGATATCTATTCGATAACAGGATCATCAAGCGGCGTAAACGCTAAAGGAGTGGCTTACTCAATGGTAATTCAGGAATCTAATCCTTTAATCATAAGCGGTAACTATCCATTCTTCACTAAAGGGTCGGTAGTAATTACTACCGAAAGCAAAACAGTAATGGTAGACTATGGCGACGGCACGAAAGATAATAAAGCAACCGCTACCGTTAATGGAGTAACAAAAGAATTTACCCTGAAAAAATAAACAGTAAAATTTTTGATTCAAAACAAGAGGTCTATCGAAATTAATCGGCAGACCTCTGTTTTATGCTTGACAATAGCCCATTAAGGGGTTGGGGTTATTTACACATTAAAGCGGAAGTGCATGATATCCCCGTCAGTCACTACGTATTCTTTACCTTCTACGTTCATTTTTCCGGCTTCTTTGCAAGCTGCTTCAGATCCCAATGTGGTGAAATCGTTGTACTTGATGACTTCGGCACGTATAAAACCTTTTTCGAAATCAGTATGGATAACGCCGGCACACTGTGGAGCTTTCCACCCACGTTCAAATGTCCAGGCACGAACTTCTTGTACACCGCAAGTAAAATAAGTTTGTAGGTCTAGTAAATGGTATGCTGCGCGAATTAAACGTGCTACGCCCGATTCGGTCAACCCAACTTCCTCTAGGAACATTTGACGTTCATCGTAAGTTTCCAGCTCAGCAATATCGGCTTCGGTAGCCGCAGCCACCACCAATATCTCGGCACCTTCGTCTTTTACCGATTCGCGCAATGCATCTACATAGGCATTACCGTTAACGGCTGACGCTTCGTCGACATTACACACATACATCACCGGTTTGTCGGTAAGCAGGTACAGGTCTTTTACCAGTTTTTTATCCAGCGGATCCAGTTTTACTGTACGTGCCGATTTTCCCTGCAACAAAGCTTCGCGGTATTGTACATATATATCGTATGTTGCTTTGGCTTGTTTGTCACCTCCGGTTTGAGCTTGTTTCTGCACTTTACTTATCCGGCTCTCCACCGTTTCGAGGTCTTTAAGCTGCAACTCGTAATCGATAATTTCTTTATCGCGCACCGGATTGATGCTTCCGTCCACAT
>Ga0302170_10000086_pt1 | contig 34029 bp, 29 predicted proteins | sample I_Fen_N2_1_FD_193492 | JGI IMG/M metagenome (GOLD analysis project Ga0302170, IMG submission 193492) | Peat permafrost microbial communities from Stordalen Mire near Abisko, Sweden - I_Fen_N2_1 | ecosystem: Environmental > Terrestrial > Soil > Wetlands > Permafrost | place: Sweden: Abisko...
ACATATCAATAGCATAATTCAACAATTCAGATTTTTTCTCCGTAGGAGATACACAACAAAATACTTATTATGAATATCCGCTTTGTGACCTACAAGTGGTTGTGTCAAAAGCACGCAAACGACGCAAGCAACACAAATTTTCGCAAATAAGATTTGTAAAGTAGAATATTATTTACTGAATTTCAATTTAATAAGGTTGCGTTAATTTGCGCATTTTGTGTTATTTGCGTGCTAAAAGAACTTTTGATACAGCCTCTTTTTGTGGACTTCAAAAACAATTCAGCACAAAAGCCACAAAAGGATCACAAAAGCAGGAAATGAAGATTTTGAGCTCTATATCGTCTCCCATTTCAAGGAAACAAAAGCTAAGTTTTTATTTCCTTGAAAACTTCTGTATGCCTTTTGTGCTTTTGGGACATCCCGATCTTCGGGATTGTGGTGTTTTCTTTTGATTAGGTAAAAAAGGATAATCGTATACTTATTCATACCCTACGGGCAAACGATAATGCTAAAAATTTTGTTTCCAATTCTATAATAAATCAATCAGAATAAAGTCTGCTATAATGCTTTTTAATCATGCTTACGGATGCTGATTGCATCGAACTCGCAAACCTGCATACATTTCATACAGCCTGTACATGCTCCGGCGTCGTACATAAGTACCTGTTGATGTACAAGGGTGTCGGCAACAAATACAAATGATTTGTCAATAACATCGTTTGGGCAAACCTCCATGCATTTCCAGCAGGCTGTACAGGCATAGCTGTTCAACCGAACGAATGCTGTATCTGTGTGTGTTTGATTTTGAACTGCTGATTTCATGCGTTCATTTTTATTTTTTATTACCTTCTTCTACTGTTGATTCGGACTTCAATTTCATTACACAAATACCTAAACTGACCGTTGTACAACAGGTCGGGCTCATCTGTTTGTATGATTATGTGAAATGCTTTCTCAATCTGAAAGATTATATCCATCCGGTCGAAGCTATCTGCACCCAGATCGGTCAGGGTAGATTGAGCTAAAATATCCTGTTCGGATATTCTCAGATAACAGGCTATTATCTTCTTAGCTTTTGATTGAATTGTTTCTAAATACATGGCCATTTTGATTTTTATAGTTAGTTACATTTCTGTCGAACGACTAGTTTTCCGGCTCACTTTATCGACTCATACAGTAAAAGGTATTATTTCCCAGTTGTAATGTTTTGATAATATGAAAACCCTTTTTCATATATATCTTTACATTCATAGCGTTTGCTGTTTCCAGATGCATTGGAATAGAGTCTCTTTTCATGTCTTCAATCATAGGATTCATTAAGGCGCTGGCTAATCCTTTTCCTTGTTCTTCGGGCAGCACAGCAATGGAATACAGCTGACAATACTTCGAGTTTTTTGGATATTGTTCGTACGTCAGTTTATCCGTTTTAAGACATCTTACGGTCGACTTTAGTCCTACCCTGAAAAGGAACAACAGGTTTCGGACAATATACCGAACTGAAACTTTTTCTTTTTTCTCTGTATTCCATAAGGCAACAGCAGTATTATCATCATTTAGATAAACAGCTCCACGCTCCAATGACTCTTCAAAAATATAGGCCATTATAATTTTCAGTTTGTGTTTATTGTTACTTTCTTCCAGTAACCAGTTTATATGTGGATCATTGAAAAATGATCTGGACAGAATATTGACTGCAACATCCTTGTCTTTGTAATCTGCTTTTTTCATTGTGTATGCTTTTTTGTTTTAAATTTGTAATTCGTAATTGGATAAATACAATGTCGTATAATTAGGTTCTGTTGAAAAATCACGGAACTATATTACCTGACAATCATTTAGTTCTGGTCCAGACTTCCGTGCTATGGAAAAGGCCTGAATATCCTCTTAAATTCAGCGTATTCTCATTGCTTAGCCATATCTTACAAGTATATGTTTTACCGGATTTTGGGTCATAAACAGAGCCTTTCGACCATTCTTTGTTATTGTACGATAGGTTGTTGATAACAATAAGCCCTAACAGTGGACGTTGCCGTAATTTAGGACTAAGGTTCTCAGTGTCTTTGAGTGGAACTCCTTTGTCATCATTTACTTTTTTGAGCCAAACAATTTTTCCGTAGAACTGTCCAGCTTGTTCGTAAATTTCAGTAATGCCTTCCTTGTCTTCTGATAACCATTTTCCAACAATTTGTCGTTGAGAAAATGATGAGACATTAAATACTCCTAAAAGAATTGCAATAAAATAAGTTGTTTTCATTTTGGATATAATTAGTTGAATAAAATATGTAGTTACAAGTAAATAGTTACGAGTTACAAGACTGTTAATCTTTGTTTTGCTTATAGCAAACAGATTATTAAATCTTAGAACCTACTTAATAACCGAGTTTGGATTACTTTTCAGTATTGTCCGGTAAACTTCATATATGAAGCTTTGTGAAAGATTTCTCACTTCGTTCGAAATGACAATCAATATTTTATGTTTGGAGATGGGGGTCGGTTGGCGGCTTCGCCGCCAACCGACCCCCATCTCTTACAAATAGAATGTAATAATCTGTCATTCTGAGCAAAGCGAAGAATCTACTGTTTTTCACCAGACAACAATGATTACTTTTTAATAACGACCTCTTCTTACACGGAATTTTCATCATTTATAATTGCCGGTTGCCTGCAGATATTTCGCCATTGCCAGTTGGTAATTACATTTTGCATCCGTCAGGTTATCGTTAGCACTCTGAGCCATGGCCTGAGCTTCTAAAAGATCAGAGATACTGATTGTTCTTGAGTGATAATTATCATCTGTCACTTTCAGATTTTCCCGGGCTTGCTCTACCGATTTTCCGGCTATTTTTACCTGAAACCAGTTTTCTTTTAGCTCATTACCTACCTGAGTTATTTGCAACTTCATTTGTTCCGTATTCTCCCTGAGTTGGTTTTTGGCTTTTTCGATCTTAAGCTCCTGTTGTTTGAGTTTATGCGAACCGCCCCACCAATCGCTAATGGGTATGCTGAGGGTTACTGCTGCCAATGCATTATGAGTTGTTTCTCCCATCATATCTGTTACTGAACCGGAACCAATAATTGCCAGCTGCGGTAAGTAGGCTCCAAGAGTTATTTTCTTTTGCAGCTCTTCAGCCTCAACGGCCTTGTTTAGCAGCGAATACTCTACTCTGCTGGTTGCCATATTCTGTGCATCGGGACGCATAGCCAAAGCCTGCGGTATCAAAGGTTGCGTATCTACAACCAGTGTAGAATCGTAAGCTATGCCGATGTGCTGGCACAAGGCTTGCTTAGTAAGCTCAATACCATTTTGCAATTTCAACATATTAGACTGCAATTCATTTTGTTTGAGTTGCACTTTTAATAAGTCGTTTCGTTGAGCCAATCCTGCCAGTGTGTAGTTGTTTACATCTCTGTAAAGCGTGTCGACCATTGTTCCATAAGAGCGTAATGTTTTCTCTTTTTCTTTGAGCGACATCAGCAGCCAGTACAACTCTTCGGTACGGACCAGTACTTCGGTTGTAGCCTGGGCTTTTTGTCCACGGCTAACTTCTTCACCTAACGCTGCCAGCTTATTCCCGTTTTGAATACGTCCTCCGGCGTATAATGGCATAGTAACATCAATGCTGGCCGTATTAAAGTAATTGAGCAAATTGATTGAGCTGGCTGGCACATAGGCATATTGAGTGGCACTGGCTATATTTGCTGAATTACCATCGTAAACCGGTAGATTCATCTCTGGCGTTTTTAGTTTTAACAGGTAATCTATTGATTTCATAGCCATAGCGGAAGCACTTACTTTTGGAAAATATTCGGTAAACGCACTTTTTCGCTCTTCCGTGGCGGCTTTTACGTCAAACTCTGCCTGTTTTATTTTATTATTATTGATAAGTGCCAGTTGCTTACATTTATCCAGGCTCAACGATTCTGCCCTCACAACACCGGTTGAAACGGTACAAACGACTATTGCAATCATAGTTATAATCTTCTTTAACGAAAGGGCACTGAGCTTCGCTTTTTTATCTTTATATACCAGCGAGAAAAGTACCGGAAGGGTAAATAACGTTAGTACCATGGAAATCAGCAGTCCAAAACAAATGACGGTACCCAATGGACCCCATAAGGATGAACGGCTTAAAATCATGGGTATTACACCCACTGCAGCTGCCGACGCCGTTAGAAAAATTGGACGCATACGTCGTTTTCCGGCCGCCAACGCAGCCTGATAAACCGACATCTTTTCTTTTTCAATTAGTTCGCGGGCATAGTCAATCAGGATAATGCCGTTTCTGACCACCATACCACACAAACCGGTAATTCCGATGAAAGCCGTGACGCTAAATGGATAATTCATTAACCATAAGCCGATGGCTGCTCCGGGAAAAGCCAGTAGCATAGTAGATAAAATCAAAAGCACCAACTTAACTTTTCTGAATTGAAATAACAGAATAAAGAATATAGCCACAATGCTTATTGCTAACGCAAGCACCATTGGAGTAAATGTTTCATCCTGTCCTTCGGATTCACCACCGTAATTAATTGAGACGCCTGTAGGTAATTTCAACTTGTCGATTTTAGGTCTGACTTCATCGAAAATTGCTGTAGAATTAAAATTCTTCTCGTTATCAACCAGTATGGTTAAGGTCGGGGTACCGTTTCGATGAACAATGGTTCCTTCGCCCCACTCGGGTGAAAAAGTGGCAAATGTCCTTAATGGAATGGCCGAGAAGCTGGACAAAGATGTAACATACTGATCTTCGAGTGTTTTTATTGTCTTAAACTTAGCACTGTTTTCCGATAGACTTACTGCTATCGGATAGTCTTTTTCCCAGATGGTAGTAAGTGGCAGACCATCAAGTCCTATCAAAAGTGAAGTGGAAACCAGATCTTTAGAATATCCCAACCGTTCGGCTTTGTCTCCATCGAGTTTTACCTTTATGTACTGTTCCATTTGATCCCAGTCGGTACGACGCCATGCAATGCCGTTTGTTTTTTTCAAAATAGCATTTACCTGTGCTTCTACTTTATGAATATCACGAATAGAGTCGGACGAAATGCGAATTTCAATCGGAGCTTTATAGTCTTGCAAAGACAAGATTTTATAGCGGACATGTGCACTTGCAAAGTGATCAGTGTATTTTGAACCGTGCTCCTCCACCACTTCGCGTGTAGCCTTGTTTGATATGGTATTCACCAATAATTGTCCATAATTGGGCGATGGAATATTAGGTGCATAGCTGGTATGAAATCGCGGAGAACTGCTGCCAATAAAACTTGTAACATTCGTTACCCGTTTATCTTTTAGTAATGCTGTTTCCAGACTATCTACTACTTTAGCCGTTTTCTCGATAGATGAACCTATCGGCAAATAAATCTCAACAGCAAACTGGTTGCGTTCCATTTCGGGGAACAATTCCTGGTTGATATTATAAAACAACACGAATGCCAGCGCAATAAGACCCACTACAGACCCAATGAGTATTTTAGGGTGTCGGAAAAACATTTCAAGTGCCGTGTCAAACCAGCCCTGAAGTCTGTCCAGAAAAGATTTACTCTCTTCACTCTTTTTACGAAACAGCATATCTCTCCTCAGAAGTAAAACGTATACGTAGGGGACTAATAAGACTAAAATAAAAGCTGAAATGGCGACTAAAATGCCCATCACCACCTGATTGATGCTTAAAAAATAAAATAATATCAAGCCGCCCAGTATCAATCCGGAGATAATCAGAGCATTCGGGCATAAAGAAGCTTTTTCAAGAAAAGGTCCGATGCACTCTACAAATTTTTGTAGAAGAGATTTATCTTTTTCTCCCTTATTTATCAGCCCCTTCTTTATAAACATAAAGTTGAGATAGGGCACCAAAAACATGGCCACAAATATGGAAACAACCAGTGATACAGTCACTACAATGGGAATTGAGCTCATAAACTCGCCGGAAGTACCGGGAACCATAAAACCTAATGGTATGTAGGCAGCCATGATAGCTAAGGTGGCAAACAAAATAGGCGAGAAAAGTTCTTTGGCGCTTTTTATGGCTGCATGCCACGATGAGTAGCCATGATCTATTTTTTCTACATGATTGTCAATTACCACAATGGAGTTATCTACAATCATTCCCAACACCAAAATAAGCGAAGCCAGCGAAACTGTGTGCAGATCGATTCCTAAAACATAGAGAAAACAAAGAGTAATAAGAACAGAAATAGGAACCGTAATTCCGGCAACCGAGGCAACACGCAAGGGCAACAAGATCATGGTTATCAGAATAACTGCAATAATAGCAATCATAAATTCCTCCATAAAGTTTTCTACCGAATCGTTTACATATTTCGGTAATTCAGAGATTTTGGAAACCTGAATATCTTTCGGACAACTTGTTTTAAAAGTGGCAAGTGCTTTGTCCACTTGTTTGCCAAACTCAACAATATTATTGCCCGGCTGCATTTCGAGTGATAGCAGAATGGTCTTTTTTCCGTTTTGTTTGATGTAACTTTCTGGATCTTCGTATTGACGTTCAATAGAAGCTATATTTTTTAACCGAACAACATTTCCACCGGGATCTGAATATACAATTTGATTTGCCAGGTCTTTTTCCGATTTAAAATTGGCAGGCAGGTGAATTTCATAATCATTTTGGCCGTCTTTCAACGCTCCGGCATAGTTTATATCACCGTTAGACTGATAACTACTAAGTAGCGACAGGGATTTGATGTTGTATTCGTTGAGCAATTCAGGCTTCACCTTTACAAGTATCTTTTCCTTTTGCAACCCAAAATGTTTTATTTTAGAGGTTGCTGGTATTTTTCTACATTCGGTTTCAAGCTTCTTCAACTCGGTTTCGAGCTCTTTATAGCTCTTATTCTCCGACGAGAGCGTAATGAGCAATGCAGAGGTGTCTCCAAAATCGGAGTCGGCATATAAGGCCAACACACCCGGTGGAAGTGTTGCCTTTAGTTCCGATAGTCCATGTTTCAGTTTAGACCAGAACTGATCGGCATTCGTTACATTGTCGTTTAATTCTACGAAAGTGTACATCATGCCTTCTCTTGATAGTGAGTAGGTTTTTGCTTTTTTTACTTCTTCGTATCCAAAAATGTAGTTTTCAACTGTTCGTGTAAGTTGTGCTTCTACTTCGGCTGAGCTTGCACCCGGATAGACACCAACTATAATCCCTTCGCGTATAGTGAATTTTGGAAATTCATCGCGGGGCATTATGATAAGAGCAACAACACCCACTAACATAAGTGCTACTGTGATTATTATGACTATATTATGATTCCGCATTACGGACTCGATAATTCCTGATTTTTTATGGCTCATATTATAAACTGATTATTATAAGTGAAACAATAAGTAGCGCGAGCGCAACTATGCCAATTATGACTATACTAAGATTATTCATTAAAAACACGATAAATCCTGATTCCTTATGACTCATATTATAAGTTGATTATTAAAGTGTAAGAACATTAAAACAGTAGATAAATAGTTACGAGTTACAAGACTGTTTATCTTCAGTGTCAATCAGAATCCGGCTAAAGCTCCACATAGGGAGTTCAATACTTTCGGGTTCTTTAGAATTCATGTCATAAACTAATTAAACTGTTATTCGATAATTTTTCTTTTCCTTCAACTACCACTGTTTGACCGGCACTGAGTCCGCTAGCCACTTCAATGCCTGTTTCGCTATAATAGCCAAGTGTCACTTCTTGCTTGGTTACGTGTTTTTTATCCGCCGACACTACAAACACATAGTTTTTACCATCGCCATCTTTACTTACAGCATTTTTTGAAATGTATAATAAGTCTGTCTCAATGTTTGTGTTCAGATTTACATCACATACCATCCCCGGTTTAATTTCATGATCAGGATTTCTTGTCTTAATTTTCACTTCATATGTCCGCGATATTTCATCGGCAACAATGCCAACGTTTGATACCACTCCTTCAAAGCTTCTTCCATTTAAAGCTGAAATGGTGAAAACCGCTTTTTGTCCTTTTTTTATCCTGCTGATCTCATTCTCAGCAACAGATATTTTCACCAGAATAGTTTCTATTTTTACTAATTCTATAGGTGCTCTGAGCGATACCGAGTTTTGACCAGGTTCAATGTTACGCTTGCCAATCATGCCATCCGTCGGTGCACGCATTGTACATTTTCGGATGCTTGATTTCGATAATTGCATTTGAGATTCGGCTTCTTTCAGGTTCGTTTCTATTTCCACCCATTTTATTTCAGGCAGACTTCCTTTTTCATATACACTCTTCAATCGGTTATAAGCATCCCTGGCTTGTTTGTATTTTGCCACTGTGGCCACATCCAGAGCAATATCATCGGCTTTATCGATTGTTGCTAATACCTGTCCTTTTCGAACCATATCGCCAGCCTGAACAAATACCCTTTCTACTGTTCCTACACCTTCAAATGACAACGGAATAGTTTGTTGCGGTTCTATTGTTCCACTATAATGCAGATTAGAGCTACCTTTTGTTGACGGGATCGTTTTTGCTACAACTTTTATCACTCTACTAGCCTCGTTCGTTACAGGCTCTTTCTGTTTGGTTCCACATGATGCAAGAAGAGCCGTTGCACACATTGAACATGCTAAATAAAATAGTTTCATTTGAGAATAATTTTTAATTGTGATGGCTGGAACTTGCAGGTATTTTTTTGTGTTAGCTAAACATGCTCGTTTCATATCCTTACTGTTTTAAATTGACGGTGCAAAGATTATTCTTTTACAGCTGTACGACAAGTAGAAAATAACCGAAACGGACAAAAAGGGAAGGGAAACATTCGTTTTGTAAGGGGAAATATATTGCTGTTTGTTACAAGAATCGAGACTTTTTATAAACAGCAAAGGAACCGAGTCTCAGTTCCTTTGCTATTTATAAATTCAAGCTTGTTCAAAAATTGAAGTGCTTCTTATTTGCGTGTGTGTCTGTGAACTCCGTTTTTTTTGAGGAGCACCAGTAATTAAAAGGCCTCACCGAAGCCAAAGGAAAAACTCCAGGAGCCACCAAATCCAAATCCAAAATCAAAAGCCGCATTTGTATTTGAATATTTGTCTATTTTAATTCGCAATCCTGCGCCTCCCCCGGGAGTTATAGTATGCAAATTGTCTGACAGATTTTTAATAATCGATCCGGCATTTCCAAATACAACACCTCCTAAAAGTCCATTAGAGGTTAATGGAAACCGGTATTCCGACTCAAAATAAACCAGATTTCTGCCGGTAAACCTACCGGGACTATATCCCCGACCGGTATTTGAACAATCGTCCCAGCCAATGCTTGGCATATCTAAATAAGGAGGAGTGCCGGCTAATGTTATGTTACTATAGCCCCAAAATGCTAATATGCTATGGGGAGCAGCTGGTAGTTGTATATAATGTCGTATATCAATTAGTAGTGAATGCCAATTTTGGGTACTGCCAAATAATGTGAGGTTAGGCCTGTATTGCAGATCTACATAAGTTCCGTTTTGAGGATTTATAGCATTCTTTCTATTGTCAAATTGCAAGTTAAAAGAGATTGCAGAAGAAACTGAACTGGATCCTTTTTGAAGCCTCTCAAATTCTTTTGATACTTTGCCTGGAGCTAAGTTAGCCTTTATACCCCAATGATAATCCAGATTATATCCGAGTCCGGCAAATAAATGGGGAACCAATTCCCGGTAAGCAATCTGATAAACGCGTAAATAAGAAAAATCAATAGATTGAACATCTGACAGATAGACATTATCCCCTATGCCGTAAATATTTGTTGGAGAGTTGTAGTAACGAGCAGCACCTGATAAATGAAGTTTAAGCTTATTAAAAATAATATTGCTATTACAGCTTAATAAATATTGATGATCTATAGGTATGATTAAAAGGGACACTTGCTTACTTTTTTGTAATGTGCTGTCTTTTCGTAAAAAAGTTCTGATTTTAATTGGTAAGACATCAATTATGTCCTTTTGAGTTGTTGCTAAGCTGTCATGATCGAAGGGTTTAAGCGATTGACCCGAGATAGTACCAGTAAAAATAAACAGGAAAATAGAGAAAATTTCTATTTTATACAAAGGACTGTTTATAACAGCAATAACGTATATTCTCATTCTAATTTGGTTATACTAAATAACTTTTTTCTATTCTTTCAGGCTTAGTTCTCATCGCGTGAATCAATTAGGTTGTCATTCATCGTTCCTCAACTGCATTCGTACACTAAAAAAAACATTATACATTGATTGTGATTGTGAGCGGATGAAGCTTATAGGATTTTTTGTTTAATAGACATGCTGGTTCCATAATCCTCACTGTTCTAATTTGAAGATGCAAAGATTATTCTTTTGAATATGCAGCACAAATAAAAGATAGCTGAAACGGACAAAAAGAGTGGGGAAGCATTCGTTTTTTGAAGGGAAGTTTTTACCGCTTGATTAATCGACGGGGAGTTGTTATAAACAATAAAAGAGCCTGATTAAAGGCTCTTCTATTATCTTACATATTATTTTGAAATGTATTCGTATTACTTACTTTCCAGCCATGCTAAAAACTGAGGTATTTTTTCTTTGCTGACCAGTATTTTCTCCTTGTTGTAGGGTACTGATATATTAACTGATAGTTTTCGTAAAAAATAACGTGAAGCATCTATCACGGTCTTTCGGCTTAGCAGATATTGTCTATTGACACGGAAGAAATCAGCACCGCACAGTTGCTCTAATTCTTCCAGATTTTTATTGACAATAAAAGTCTTTGTATCAAAAGTGAGTAAATGTGTTACTTCGTCGGCAATATAAAATAAAGCAATTTTGTCTAACCTTATAGGTAAAATTTTGTCTTTCTGATATACCAGAATAGATGTAGACTTGGGGGCATCTCTGTTTATTAATGCATCAAGCACCGCTTTGTACTGATGTCCGTCATCCGAAAATGTTTGCCGCAAACTGCGATACTTTGCCAAAGCATCAGCCACAGTTTGTGATGTAGATGGTTTTAAAATATAGTCAATGCTATTGGTTTTAAATGCATTTAAGGCATACTCATCGTATGCTGTACAAAAAATGACTGGAGCAGATATTTTGCAGGCTTTGAATATTTCAAAACTAAGTCCGTCACCCAACTGCACATCACTAAAAATTAAATCGGGGACTGCACTGGTTTGGAAATAAGCCAAAGCTGTTTTCACAGAACTTAAAATAGCGACTATGTTGGCATCAGGTTCTAAAGTGGTAATTGTTCCGGCCAACTCATCTGCCGTGATTTTTTCATCTTCAATAATTACAATATTCATTTTTGATTGATTAAAATAGTTATGATAGTATGAGTTTTTAGATAGATCATCTATGATCTAGTATTTTGAGACTTACCGAGAAAGTCGTTTCATCTGTTTTTATACGTAATTCATCATTCGATAAAATTCGGTATCGCTCCGACAAATTTGCCAATCCGCTACCTGTAGATGTTTCGGAAATGTTTTTCAGTTTGAGATTGTTGCAAACAATAATCCGGTCATCAATCTGTTTAACAGTAATGTGTAATGGAAATTCCTCCGTAAGCTCGTTGTGTTTTATAGCATTTTCTAATAATGGTTGAATTGAAAATGACGGAACAAACCCACTCTCGAGCGCAGCCTCCTCAATAGAAATAGAACAAACCAAAGCATCCGCGAAACGTATTTTTTGCATCTGTAGATAGTCCTGACATAGTTTTAATTCGTCCTTTAGCCGGACTATTTTTATATTATTATTTGAGACTGATGCCCGAAGAAAGTCGGACAGACAAACCAAATACTCTTCGGCAGCTTTAGAATCCACCTTATATAAAGATTTGAGGATGTTGAGTGCATTGAATAAAAAATGAGGGTGTATTTGTTGGCGGAGTAGCTGATTAGCTGCTTCGGCATTTGCTGCTTTAAGTTGTGAATTTTCCATATCGGCATTCACTTTTGCATCTTGTAAAATAATATAATTATGGAATGTAACAATAAGTGTATTCACAAACAGACTAATAACAAGAAGACTTATTATGTTTATCAAATCTGTTGGTTGATGGCTCAAATAATTGTAGCAAACAACAACAATCAAAAATATTAAGCTGGTAAAAGTATAGCTTAAGATATAATATACCCGTTTGGAGTTTGGAGAATAAATAACTAATTGTCTATTATAAAGCACTAACCAAATGATATTTACAAATCCAGATAATGTCAAAACAACCAGGGCCAATAAGGAAACAATAATAGCATCCCGAAAACCTGTCATCCCCAGATAGACCATGACGAAAGCAAATGAGAATAATACACATGTGGTTATAAACCACATATTCAGCATGCATAACTTTTTTATAGGGTATTTTGATTTCATCAATATGCCATTAAGTTTAAAGGGAGTTGAAATATTTCTGAGCTTAGCTTTATGCAAAGGTAATTAATTTCATGAATTTATAGTTTATAGAAGAAAATGGGAAATTCTTGCTCTATTTCATTTTATCCTCTGATTTGAGAAAAAAGTCAGGATACAGTAAGCATTCAGGGATGTTCCTCTTTCAGTTGCGACAGTTATCCCCAGTAGTTTCCCATTCAACACATCAAAATAAGACATTTAGCTCACGAAACGTCCTGTTTTCTTACTGCATTTTACTTCAAACACATTCAAATGCCATACATCACTCAATCAAATAGACCTTTTCGTGTCATTTATCGTTGTTTTGTTCTTGCTATTCAATAGTCCGTTCTTACAATTGAATGTTTTATTCATTCAGTTATATATTTAGTTCATTCAATGTAATCTTTCATTCATTCAATTAAATAATACATTCATAAAATTGATTATTTGTTTCATGCTTTTACCTATTTGTTTCGTACAATTGACAGTTTTACTTATTCATTGGGGTATTGCTGGTGTGCGTTTGCGAATAGATCATGCTCAACAATGGCTTCGATTTTTTCAATTAGGAAGATTATTTATATATTTGCGTATTCACAAAACTTTAAATTGATTTTATATGCTAAGACTTAATTTGCAACCTATTTTTAAAGCCCGGGGCATCGATAGACCTCATGCTTTTTTAGTAAGAGCCGGATTCACGGCACATTCTGCACATGTTATCGTAAATAGTCATTTGAAGGTCGTAAAATTACAGCACATAGAGATTCTCTGCGAAAAACTCAACTGTGAACCCAACGACTTACTGCTTTGGACACCGGACAATAACAACCCAATTGCTGCCAGTCATCCGCTCTACAACCTGAGAGATACCCGGAACGCTTCGGCAACTACGCTCCGCGACATGCCTTACAAGCAACTCAAGGAGCTGACTTCAAAACTTTCGGACGAGCAAAAAGAAAGTGAACTGTGACTACTTACAAGCAATTAATTCACATCCTTATTCATTCAAATTCAATAGCAATCATATCTTTCTCTTTCCAGTTATTTTTTGTAATTTTGCAGCCCTGAAATGGTTGCTGTTTAATCCAGCAATCTATTAATTGGTTAATGCATGTTTTCTAATGAAAAAGTTTAAAGAATATTCCAATCTGAATTTATCGGACATCAATAAGGAAATGCTATCGCAATGGAGCGATAAAGACATTTTCCATAAAAGTATCGAAACCCGCGAGGGCAAACCGTCATTCGTATTTTATGAAGGACCTCCTTCGGCTAACGGACTACCTGGCATTCACCACGTAATGGGGCGTACCATTAAAGATGTTTTTTGCCGGTATAAAACCATGCAGGGTTTTCAGGTGAAACGTAAAGCCGGCTGGGATACACACGGACTGCCCGTAGAACTGGCTGTGGAAAAGGCATTGGGCATTACCAAAGAAGACATCGGGAAAAAGATTTCGGTAGACGACTATAACGCCGCCTGCCGCAAAGACGTGCTCAAATATACCAAAGAGTGGGAAGACCTGACAACCAAAATGGGTTATTGGGTGGATATGAAGAATCCATACATCACCTATGACAACCGGTATATCGAAACACTTTGGTGGTTACTGAAACAACTTTACAACAAGAACTTATTATACAAAGGTTACACCATTCAGCCATATTCTCCGGCTGCCGGAACAGGGCTTTCCACACACGAACTCAACCAACCAGGTTGCTATCGCGATGTGAAAGACACAACCTGTGTGGCGCAGTTCAAGCTGAAAACTGAAGAGAACACATTCTTTTTAGCGTGGACAACCACGCCTTGGACACTGCCGTCGAACACAGCATTGTGCGTTGGTCCGACTATTGAATATGTAAAAGTAAAAACGCACAACCCATATACCAAAGAAGTTTGTAACCTGATACTGGCCGAAAGTTTATTGACATCGGTTATGGGGAAAAACGAATACGAAATTCTTGACCGTAAAAAAGGATCTGAGCTGGCTGGCATCGAATACGAGCAACTCATCCCTTGGGTAAATCCGGGCGAAGGAGCTTTCAAAGTTATCACCGGCGATTTTGTAACTACCGAAGACGGTACAGGTATCGTGCACATTGCACCTACTTTTGGTGCAGATGATGACCGTGTGGCCAAACAAAACGGCGTGCCACCTATGCTTCTTATTGACAAAGAGGGTAACCGTCAGCCTATGGTAGACAGAACCGGTAAATTCTTCAAACTCGACGACCTGAGTGCCGACTTTGTGGCTTCAAATATGAACAAAGAATTGTATGCCGAATATGCCGGACGCTTTGTGAAAAATGCTTACGACGAAAGTCTGACTGAAAACGATGCTACACTCGATGTTGACATCTGTGTGATGCTTAAACAACAAGGGCTAGCATTTAAAATAGAAAAACATACACACAGCTACCCACACTGTTGGCGTACCGATAAACCGGTGTTGTACTATCCGTTGGACAGTTGGTTTATCAAAACCACAGCTTGTCGCGAAGAAATGATGTCGCTGAACGAGACCATCAACTGGAAACCACAATCAACCGGAACCGGTCGTTTTGGTAAATGGTTGGAAAATCTGCAAGACTGGAATCTGAGTCGTAGTCGCTACTGGGGAACTCCGCTTCCTATCTGGCGCAGCGAAGATGGAACTGAAGAAATTTGTATCGGTTCGGTAGAAGAGCTGATTGTGAAAATTGAAAAATCCATTGCTGCTGGATTCATGTCCGAAAATCCATACAAAAACTTTAAAGTAGGAGAATACACTGCCGATAATTACGCGGTAAAAAATATAGATTTACACCGTCCGTATGTAGATGGTATCGTACTTGTTTCGGCAAGTGGCAAACCCATGAAACGTGAGCTCGATCTGATTGATGTTTGGTTTGATTCGGGTGCCATGCCTTACGCGCAGTTACATTATCCGTTCGAAAACAAGGAGCTGATTGATAGTGGGAGCAATTTTCCAGCCGATTTCATAAGTGAGGGGGTTGACCAAACCAGAGGATGGTTCTTTACACTTCATGCCATAAGTACCATGGTTCGTGGTTCGGTTGCTTTCAAAAGTGTTATTTCTAACGGGCTTGTTTTAGACAAAAACGGCAATAAGATGTCGAAACGTTTGGGCAACGGTGTTGATCCGTTCTCTGCAATTGAAAAATACGGTTCCGATCCGCTTCGTTGGTACATGATGACCAATGCGTCGCCCTGGGATAATCTGAAATTCGACACCGAAGGTATCGATGAAGTACGTCGTAAATTCTTCGGGACATTATACAATACGTATTCGTTCTTCTCGCTATATGCTAACGTGGACAAATTTACTTATGCAGAAACTGAGGTGCCAATGGAAAACCGACCAGAAATCGACCGTTGGATTATTTCATTGCTGAATACATTGGTGAAAGACGTAACCGAATATTACGAAACTTACGAGCCTACCCGTGCCGGACGTGCTATCTCAGACTTTGTAGGTGAAAACCTCAGCAACTGGTATGTACGTCTGAACAGGAAGCGTTACTGGGGCGGTGAGTACGACGAAGATAAGATTTCAGCTTATCAGACACTTTATACATGTCTGGAAACTGTGTCGCGCCTGATGGCTCCTATTGCACCTTTCTTTGCCGATCGTTTATTCCTCGATTTGAATGCTGTAACCGGAAAAGATCAGACAGAATCTGTCCATTTGGCCGATTTTCCATCTTACAGCGAGGCATTGATCGACAATAATCTGGAAGCATGTATGCAACTGGCACAACAAACTTCGTCCATGATATTGGCATTGCGTCGCAAGGCCGATAAAAAGGTACGTCAGCCGTTATCTAAAGCTGTTGTTCCAGCTCAGGATGCCACTTCGTATCAACAAATGGTATACATTGCCGATCTGATAAAAGCTGAAGTCAACATCAAGGAACTGGAAGTAATTCCGCCCGATGCCGACATGGAAAATCTGATCAAAAAGATCAAGCCAAACTTTAAAACCTTAGGTAAAAAGTATGGCAAGCAAATGAAAGAAATTGCACAAGCCATGACAGTTTTCGGCAAACATGAAATCAGCGAGATAGAACGAAACGGTAGCTACAATCTGGCATTACCAACCGGCGATGTGAAACTGGAACTGGAAGACGTTGAAATTGCTACCGAAGATATGCCGGGCTGGCTGGTTGCCAACGAAGGTAAACTTACCGTGGCACTCGACATTACGGTAACCGACGATTTATTGCGCGAAGGAATTGCCCGCGAACTGGTCAACCGTATTCAGAACATTCGTAAATCGAATGGTTATGAAATTGTGGATAAGATTATCGTGGAAATAGAAAGTCGCGACGAGATAAATGCTGCCGTAAAAGAATATGCCAATTATATTGCTTCGCAAACATTGGCCAACTCAGTTGTGTTAGTACTCGCATTAAGCGATGCTGTTGAACTGGAATTTGACGAATACAATGTAAAAGTGTCAGTAATAAAAGTGCAGTAAAACTTATACAAAATTAAATACGAAAATAATTGTCAAACCCGAACTTATTTCCTATTTTCGCAGGCAATTATCAAAAATGGATAATATTAGCATTTACAGTTCTTCTTAAAACTATTTAAATTGTTATGAATATGGCTGAAAAAACAAGATACTCAGATTCTGAATTGGAAGAATTTCGCGTATTAATTACCGAAAAACTTGAAAAAGCGCAAAAAGAATATGAAGAATTGCGCAATGCCATCTCTAATTTAGATGGAAATGATGTAATGGACACTTCTCCTACCTTTAAAGTATTGGAAGAAGGTGCTGCAACGCTCTCTAAAGAAGAAGCAGGACGTTTGGCTCAACGTCAAATGAAATTTATTCAACACTTGCAGTTGGCCTTGGTGCGTGTTCAGAATAAAACATATGGAATTTGCCGCGAAACCGGTAAGTTAATTCCGAAAGAACGCTTACGCGCCGTTCCTCATGCTACGTTGAGCATTGAAGCCAAGAACGAAAAGAGATAAGACATTCAACCGTACAAAATTCGGCAACGAGACAATTGTCTGTTGTCGAATTTCTATTTTCAAAAGTCACAGGTCTGTTAGTTCCTGATGCTTAGCATAAATTGTAAATAAATAATTACGAATTAGTCTCTTCATGTCAATAACTAAAAAATCAATTCTACTTATATTTCTCGTTTTATTTGTCGATCAGGCATTAAAAATCTATATCAAACTACATTTTGCATTGGGCGATCACGTCAATGTATTCGGTAGCTGGTTTCAGATCTTTTTTATCGAAAATAACGGGATGGCATTTGGCATGGAGCTTATTGGAAAACTATTCCTCACTCTTTTCCGGATTATTGCTGTTGGAGCTCTGGCCTATTACATTCACAACCTGATAAAGAAGCAAGCCAAGGCCGGTTACATATTAACTATTTCGCTGGTACTTGCCGGTGCTGCCGGCAACATCATCGATTCACTCTTTTATGGTTTAATCTTTGATGATAGCTACGGTCATGTAGCTTCTTTTCTACCCGACGGCGGTGGTGGTTACGCATCCTTATTTTATGGAAAAGTAGTCGATATGCTTTATTTCCCGTTAATCCACAATGCTGCCGGCGAAACCATTTTCTTTAGTCCCGTATTTAATATAGCTGATTCTGCTATTAGTGTAGCCGTTGGAATCATTCTTCTCTTTTATCGGAAAGAATTAAACAACAGCCTTGAATCAAAAAAAGACAATGATGTTCAACCAACCGAATAAAAATAGCTTTCAGATTGTTTTAATCCTTGGATTCTTTCTACTTTTATCGGCCTGCGATGGACGACCAAGAGGCGTTTTAGATCAAAAAGACATGACTAAAATTCTGATTGATATGCATAAAACCGAAGCAATATTATCAGAAAGAGGGCTGAGCTATAGTCGTTATTCATCTAAAGCCCCTTACTATAATTTTGTTCTCAAAAAATACGGAATCACACAGGCTCAATTTGATTCATCTCTGGTGTGGTATACCAAAAATCCCAAAAAGTTTGGAAGAATTTATGATGATGTAACTGCTCAGCTAACTAAATTCCAGAAAGAAATTAAAGGAGGAAAGTATCATGCTGTTGATACACTTGAACTGGCAAAAATCAAAGTGAACATTTGGATGCAACGCACAAAGTACATTCTGACAAAAGACTCTGCACGAACACATCTTGATTTCGACTTTCCAAACCAGGGTTTTATGTATGGCGATACTTATATTTTGAAATTCCTTCTGCGTATTGCTCCTGAAGATTCTTCTGTAAGGCAACGGGTTATTTTGCGAATAAACTATGCCAACGGAAAGGTAGATAGTGTTTACAAAACGGCTTATCACGATAGTTTATTGCGCCGTTATACATTCCGTTTCCCGGCAATTCGTAAGTCAAAAATTAAATCTATCTCAGGTCAGTTACTGGGTAGTTCTGCTTACAGAGGTAAATTAAATGCCACAGTCGACAGCATTGTCTTATTTCGTAAGTTTAATCCGGTACTTCAGGATAGTCTTCGTAAAATGGTGCAGAAAGCTGATCCAAAAGAATACAACTTACAGCCAAAACCGAACCATGTGCCAGTTATTCAGGGGAAACAGTTGCCTTTGAATGTCAGAGACAGGAAGTTGTCACATCCACAATGATAGTACGCATTGGTAGTCAGCTAACGTTCTGTTCTCCTCAAAAAATTCTGCGGAGAATGGTAGTGGAGAGAGATGAACAAAATCTTATTACTGATTTTTATTGTCTTGACAACAATTCTGTTGAGTCTGCTCAGACCTTGTTTTTCGATGGAATTATTTCAACTGAGATCATTTCGCTGAAACTAAATTGCGGTTCTCAGGACATAGCGAAGCTTACGGATAAGTATCGTTATCATGATCTTTCGGAACAGGTATTTGCTTTTGAATGCAACAACAATGATAAGCCTTTATTGCTGGATTTTGGAACAAATTCAATAGCCGAAATTAATCCGAAACTGGCAAATCTGGCACAAATTAATCCGACAATTTCTATAGTTGATTTAATAGCCTCCTGCGTTTATTATCCGGCTCTCGTACTTGGTCAAGAGCCCGATTTAAAGAAAGGTCGTCGTGCAGGATTATTGCTTTGGGAAAAGATTGATTTAATTAATAAGACTCTTACTGCCGACTCCAGAGTTCGTCAGGTCTAGCCTGTCTGTTTAGACTCCTGAAAACAAAATTTCATCAACAACGTTATTAGTAGGTCTAAGTTAATCAGCGAACCAGGTATCTCAATAATAAAACAATAAAACAATGTGGCAAATATTTCTGGGCAGTTTACTTTTGAGTTTAATTCATGCATTAATTCCTCACCATTGGATTCCGATTATTGCCATTTCTAAAACAGAACATTGGACAACCAGAGAGTCTATTTTCGCCACATTCGTCACCGGGCTTTCACACATGGTAAGCACTGTTGTTATTGGAATTATTGTGGGTTTTGTGGGTATTAAATTATCCGAAAGTTATAGTTCAATAACCAGTATCGTGGCGCCTACAATCTTGCTTGTTATTGGAACTATCTATTTAATACTTGATCTTCGTTCAGCTCATCATCATAAGCATCACTTTGATGTAAACGATGAAGCTCTAATAAATAAGAAATCTAAAACTGCTATTCTGACTTCGTTAAGTATCGCTATGTTTCTAACCCCCTGCATTGAGATTGAAGCCTATTACTTTCAGGCGGCAAACTTTGGTTGGGCCGGAATATTCGTTGTGTCGGCAGTATATTTAGTTATGACCTTGCTCTTTATGTTTGCTTTAGTTTATCTGGGATTAAAAGGGGTAAACAAACTGAATCTGAGTTTTTTGGAACATCACGCAAAAAGAATTACCGGAATTATTCTTATTCTGTTAGGAATAGCAGCCTATTTCGTCCAATTCTAATCATTATTTAAATCGATACAATCAGATCTGTTTGTTTGTTAACAATCAAATTCATCTGACTCCTCATTTGAAAAAAAAATTGTACTTTTGTACCCTGTTTAAGTATTTAAATCAACTGTTTATTGTTCATGAGTGTTGTAGAAAAAATTAAAAGTGCTAAGACAACAGCATTTTCGTTCGAGTTATTGCCTCCGCTAAAAGGAAATGGTATTGAAACTGTGTATAAAACCATCGACACCTTACGCGAATTCGATCCAAAATATATCAATATTACTACGCATCGCAGCGAATTGGTTTTTAAAGAAAATGCTCAGGGACTTTTTGAGCAGGTTGCCGAGCGCCATCGCCCCGGAACTGTTGCTATTGCAGCAGCCATCCAGAACAAATACAAAATTCCGGTAGTGCCACATATTATTTGCAGTGGATTTACCCGCGAAGAAACCGAATATGCACTAATTGATTTGCAGTTTCTCGGAATTACCGATTTACTTCTCCTTCGAGGTGATAAAGGCAAGCATGAACGTGAATTTTCACCAACAGGTCATAAAAATGCGACTGAATTACAAGCTCAGATAAACAATTTCAATCAGGGTCTGTTCTTAGATGGATCGAAAATGAAGTCGCCGGTTGTTCCTTTTTCATACGGAATGGCATGTTATCCCGAAAAACATGAAGAAGCACCGAACATGGATTCAGACCTATTCTATGCCAAACAAAAAGTAGATGCAGGTGCAGAATATCTGGTTACGCAGATGTTTTTCGACAATCAAAAGTATTATGACTTTGTTGAGAAATGTAGATCAAATGGCATCAATGTACCAATTATCCCGGGCATCAAACCAATTACTCTGAAGAATCAGCTAACAGCTTTGCCTAAAATCTTCCATCTCGATTTACCAGATGAGTTTTCGACTGAATTACGTAAATGCAAGACTGATGCTGAAGCAGTGGAAGTCGGTGTACAATGGTGTACAAAGCAAGCTAATGAACTTAAAGCGTACGGTGTACCAAGTATCCATTTTTATAGTATGATGGCTACTCAAAGTGTGAAACGAGTGGCTCAAACAGTATTCTAATTTTTTATTACGATGTTAGGTTTTCTTTTCTTTATAGTTATTTTCATTTTAGTTATCGGTTTAATAATCATTTCAACCGTTCTGGGATTTATACGTTCTATTTTCAGTTTTGGAAAACGAAATAATCAAGCACAAAGCTCTGAATCGGAAGATTTCGAAGAGGCATCATCCAAATCTAAAATTTTCGATAAAAATGAAGGTGAGTATGTTGATTACGAGGAAATAAAATAATTTTCAACGAATATTAAATTACGAATTTCACTTCTTTGAAGTAAAATTCTTTCCGGTCGCCTTTGTCTGTTTCCAATACTAATTGTCCATCCGGACAAACAGTTTCGATTCTTGCCTGAAAAGATTCAGTATCGGTACTAAAAGTATAAAATCCATCTTTACGATACAATGATTTGGCATATTCCGAACGAATCTTATCTGCATCTAACTCTTCATAGAGACTGAGGATACTCTTGCTAATCTTTTCTAACAGTTGTGTTCTGTTTTGCCTTTTCCCGATGATTTGTAATAAAGAAACCGGGTTCGGGGCATTGCTGACAAACTCTCTCTGATTTACATTGAGCCCGATACCAATTACCACAGCTTTTATTTTGTTACCTTGCAACGAGTTTTCGATGAGGATTCCGGCTATCTTTTTGTCATTCCAATAAATATCATTGGGCCATTTTACCGTAATGTCCTTAGCATATTCGTCCAATGCCCTTTTAATTCCAATACTCACCAGTTGAGATACGAGAAATTGTTCGTCAGGGGCAATGTGCACAGGGTAGAGCACCATACTAAAAAGGAGGTTCTTACCCGCAGCTGATTCCCATGAATTTCCGATTTGTCCCTTTCCGGCCGTTTGAAAGTTGGCTTGCAGTGTAAACCCTTCGGGTAATTTATTCTTCCGAACCATTTCCCATAGCAATGCATTGGTGGAATTGGTTTCACTTATAGACAGCGTATTTTTCATATGCAATAATGTGTACAGCCGGTATTTAATTGTTAGGAATAATTATTTAGCAGTGTTCGATATTTGTAACAGAAATTCTTCCATCTTCCGGGTTACAGCTTTCGACGTCCCGTTAAAATGATTCAGTAGAATCGAAAACACGTAAGTTTTATTATTTAGCTCGATATAACCCGCATAACATTTCACACCTGAAATTGTACCACTCTTAGCATGCACTTTTCCTTGTAAAGGTGTCTTGCTAAGGAAGTGGGTTAACGTTCCGGTCTTGCCGGATATCGGTAACGAATTGAAGAACGCTTCACTGCTGGAACTCTTAGTTTTCATATAGGTGAGCAGCTCCACAAAGAAATTGGATGAAACTGCATCCAGTGGTGATAAACCACAACCATCATACATGAAAAGTTGGTTGATTGGTAGTTGTTTTTCTTTCCAGAAAGATCGGATTTCTCTGATTGCCCCATTTGACGTTGCTAGCGGATTACTTTTTAATGCCAGATAGCGGAAAATTTCTTCGGCATAACCATTATTGCTATGTACATTTGTTTCTGCAATAATTTCGCTTAAAGGTGGTGAATTGTGAAGATGAATCAGTTTTCGTTCGGTAACCCTTTTTACAATATCCGAAGGCTGTTCACTCACAGAAATACCGGCTTGCTTCAGTGCATTCTGAAAATGTTCGGCCAGTAAAAGGCTTGGATTTGGGATATCTCCTTTGATAACAAATTCCATTCTATTAGCCGGAATCTCTCCACGAATGATCCGGTGGTTTGATTTTGGAGCTCCATAAAAATAGGCGCTGTCTGAATCAATTTCGGTCGAAGTAAGATGGTTGTCGAAGGTCAACGAAGCTATTTCAGGTTCAGTTCTCAGTATTTCGGGTGTAGTACCAATCAGGCCTGATCGTAAAACCAGACGATACATATTGTCCATGTACGAAATGCCATAGGCACCCGCTGCATAATAATTTCCAATATCTTCCCAAGTCCATTTCGGATTAACTCCCTCTTCGTCAAACAGTGTTCCATCGGCTACTATCTGTCCGTTTATCTTTTTTATTCCGGCTTTTTTTACAGCTTCCACCCATTGAGGTAGGAAATTGGGATTACCCACCTTCTCCGAACCCAGAGTAGGATCACCACCACCATAAATATACAGATTTCCATTAAGTACTCCGCTTGCATTTAATGTACCGTCAATTTCCAACTTAGTTTGAAAGCAAAACGACGGACCAAGTAATTCCAAAGCCGTTGCGGTTGTCACCAACTTCATTGTCGAAGCAGGAATAGTACTGTTATTGGGACGATACTGACTGATTATTTTATTTGTTCCCAGTTCTTTGACCAATAGACTAACATTGGCATTTTGAATCATGGGGTTGTTGATGAAATCGTCCAGTGGATTGGATGCAAATAAGGACGTGCTTAAAAGTAATGATAGGACAATAAGTTTAATTTTCATTTGATATCGATAAAAATAAATTGAAGAGCAGAGCTTAACTTTGACTCTACAAAAGTATATAGAAAAAACTATATTGAGCGATGCGTGAAGCTTCCGATTCTAAAAAAAGAATAAAAGAAAACACATTTTTGAGAGACATCATTTATATTTGTAGTGCGAGAAACAGAGATGGAACAACTTAATTAAATGAGTTCCGAAAGATGTTTTCTTGCTTTTAATAAATTTGAAGATTATGAAAAAGTTTATTACGCTTTCTTCTGTTGCCTTTGCAATAACAGTTGCATGTATTTCCTGTGCAGAAAGTAAAGATATGGCAGCATCCCAATTGGCGTTTAAAGGGACGCCTACATTTTCGTCTATTTATAAGGATACAATAGTATTTACAAGTGATGATATTAAATCATTCAATGGAAGCACCGGGGAGCTTAGTTTCAGCGATCCTAAAACAAACACTAAAATTAAAAACTACTTTATACTCCAGTGTTATATTGGAAAAGACTCTCTTTTTTCAGTCAATCTTACTTCCGATATTATGTCGTACATTGTGAATGATCTGGTGTTGAATCATAATACGAAAGATGGAAAATTATATCTCCAAGACGGATATCCAAGCTGGATAAATAATTCAGGAGCTATTTCTTTACGAACCCAGAATAAGGAGAGAAGAGTGATATCATGGACTAAATTTATCAAAGAATTAAAGAAAGAGGGTAAATACAAAGAGTAGTATTCCTAAAGTTCTGATCAGAACCATTAGAGGCAATAAAAAAAGCTGTAACCTATCCGGATTACAGCTTTTTTATTAAATAGACTGAGAATTATTCAGCTTTTGGTTTTTCTTCACGTGGAGGACGTGGTAACAACGCTTTGCGCGAAAGTTTGAATTTACCGGTTTTTTGATCGATTTCCAATAACTTCACGTCAATGGTGTCGCCTTCTTTGATTCCTGCCTGATCCATGGTTTCGATGCGTTTCCAGTCAATTTCGGAAATGTGCAACAAACCTTCTTTGCCCGGCATAAATTCTACGAATGCACCGTAAGGCATTACCGATTTTACTTTTGATGGATAAATTTCGCCGATTTCAGGAATTGCAACAATACCTTTAATCTTAGCGATAGCAGCATCGATAGCAGCTTTATTGTTAGCAGCAATTTCCACACGTCCCTGATCACCGGTTTCTTCGATGGTAATCACAGCACCTGTTTCAGCTTGCATGTTTTGAATAATTTTTCCACCAGGTCCGATGATGGCACCGATCATTTCTTTCGGAATGAACATAGCCACAATACGTGGAGCATTTGGTTTCATATCATCACGTGGACCAGCTAATGTTTCCTGAATCTTACCCAAAATGTGCATACGGCCTTCGTGAGCTTGTCTCAAGGCAGTTTCAAGAATTTCGTACGAAAGTCCGTCAACCTTGATGTCCATTTGAGTAGCAGTAATACCATCTTTTGTTCCGGTTACCTTGAAGTCCATGTCACCTAAGTGATCTTCATCACCCAGAATATCGGATAGAACAGCAAAGTTTTTACCTTTATTTTCAGAAATAAGTCCCATGGCAATACCCGAAACCGGTTTCTTAATTTGTACACCTGCATCCATCAGTGCCAATGTTCCGGCACAAACCGTAGCCATTGATGAAGAACCGTTTGATTCCAAAATATCGGAAACAACACGTACTACATATGGATAATTTTCAGGGAGCATATTTTTCAATGCACGTAGAGCCAAGTTACCATGACCTACTTCGCGACGACCAACACCGCGTGAAGCACGAGCTTCACCTGTAGAGAATGGAGGGAAGTTATAGTGTAACAAGAAACGTTCTTTTCCACGAATCAAAGCTTCGTCAACCAGTTTTTCGTCCATCTTGGTTCCCAGGGTAACGGTAGTCAACGATTGAGTTTCACCACGTGTAAAGACTGCAGATCCGTGAGCTCCCGGAAGGTAGTCTACTTCCGACCAGATAGGGCGGATTTCGGTGGTTTTACGACCATCAAGGCGCTTACCTTCGTCCAAAATAGAACGACGCATAGCTTCTTTTTCTACTTCGTGGTAATATTTGCTAACTAAGTCTTTCTTAGCAGCAGCAACTTCCGGATCCAGGTTTGCAATATATTCAGCTTTTACAGCTTCAAAGTTGTCGCTACGTGAATGTTTGTCAGTATCACAAGCAGTAGCCAGAACGTAAGCTTTATCGTAAGTTTTTGCCCAAACATCTTTTTTCAGATCTTCGTCATTTTCTTCGTGGCAGTAAACGCGTTTTACTGATTTACCTGCAGCTTCCATTAAATCCAGCTGAGCCTGACATTGAACCTTAATAGCTTCGTGTGCGACTTTCATTGCGTTCAACAAATCTTCTTCGCTCACTTCTTTCATTTCGCCTTCTACCATCATGATATTCTCAAGAGTAGCAGCAACCATGATTTCCATATCAGCAGATTCCAGTTGTTCGAATGTTGGGTTGACAACGAATTCGCCATTAATACGAGCAACACGAACTTCTGAGATCGGACCGTTGAAAGGGACATCCGACACAGCCAAAGCAGCAGAAGCAGCCAAACCGGCTAATGCATCAGGCATATCAACACCATCAGCAGAGAACAAGGTTACGGTAACAAAAGTTTCAGCGTGAAAATCATCGGGGAACAAAGGGCGCAAAGCGCGGTCAACAAGGCGGGAAACCAGAATTTCGTAATCCGAAGCACGACCTTCGCGACGAAGGAAGCCACCAGGGAAACGACCTGAAGAGGCAAATTTTTCTTTATAATCAACCGATAGTGGCATAAAATCCGTTCCCGGTACAGCATCTTTGGCCGAACAAACGGTGGCCAAAAGCATGGTGTTACCCATGCGAACCATTACAGAGCCATCGGCTTGTTTAGCCAGCTTGCCTGTTTCAATCGAAATGGTACGACCATCACCCAATGTGATAGTTTTTGTAACTACATTCATAAAATTACATTTTTCTTTTTTTAAACATCTATATTTCGCGCGCAAAGATACGATATTTTTTGCAAAATTCAGACAGGAAGTAAATGAAATAGTGATTTTTTGGTATTTAATCAAGCCTCCCTCAGAATTGAAGGTAACGCTGAGATTGTGCTAAATTTGAATATGCAAACGTCCGGAAAAGACATTTACCGGACCTTGACGATCGGCGTTATAACCGGGATTAAATACCAGTTGATAGTTGGCGCTAAAGTAGATATTCTGATTTAATTGGAAGGAATAATACAGTTCGGTCAAATGCTCCGGAGTATAATTTAAATTTCCATCTCCCAATATAAATCCGTTGCCACCGGTTTTTAAATAGCTCTGATGTGCATTCGAAATACCGGAAACCACATAAGCAAGTCCCACATTATCATTTTTCCTTTTCCATGACTCTCCCGTCAAAGATAGTCCGGCGCTTAAACTTCTGTCTATTTCAGTAAAAGCCCAGGTTTCATTGTTTCCATCGTTCCAGCTTGCCCGAAAAAAACAGCCTAGTTCTTTCGTAATATTCTGTTCGGCATTTATTCCGAATCCATATTTTGTATTGCCGTACTTTTCAACAGAATGAATGTTTGGATTGCTTGGGTTCAGAGCCACTGCTTCACGGTAATTGCCCATATGAGCATTCGTAAAGAAGCCCAACAAACGAATTGCACCATCTTGATTTGAAATTTTGTACCGATGTGTATATTCCAGGGTGTTCGAGCCTGCTTTTGATATGTTCCAGTCCATGTCACCACCATTGGCAACGGTAGGAACAAGTGAAAATGCATAGCGAATTTCATCAGTAGGTGTTACATATTCCAACACAACACTGGGAGTATAACCACGTGTATTGGCCGGATAATCCCAGGCACCATTGCTCATTAATCCCCAGCTCATAAACTGGCTTCGGGGGTCGTGACTAAACTTATTATCGTCGAAAAAATCAGAAATGCTGATTTTTCCCAGTGTAACCGAAATGTATTTTGTAGGCATTTTCCCTGCCAGTTGATTCAAATCACTGGCCTGATTAGTACTTGCCTGAGTTAATGAGAATGTTTGAGTGAAAAACAGGCGTGCAATATACATTTTAGGCGCAGGATCACCAATGCGGAAAGTCTCACCATTGGTTGCGCTGGCAATTCCCAACGCACCACTAAGCCCCGATCCGCCGGCAATTTCCGGATTCAGAAAAGCATGGGCTCCGCTCCACAAACGGGCTCCAAGATACAAAGTAGATGTCAAAGAAGTCTGACTCTCGGCAGCAGTGGTCAAACTATTAACACCTGAATATTTTGCACTAAAAGATGTTTTATTCTGATTGATAATAGTTGTTTGCGCATGAATGGAGAAATTCTCTGTTTTCATCGAATCAACATCAGTTGCATACAATGTAAACGTAATATTTAAAAAGACAAAGAGTATAATACTGTATTTCATTCCGATTGGCGTTGGTTTTATTATTTATAAAAGATAAACGTCTTTCTTTTTGAGAATGTTTACCATTCGTAGTAATTTAAAAAGCATAGTCTTAGCCTGTCACCTAAAACTATGCCTTTTATTAATAAGATATTTATTCGGGTTTTTATAGCTTATCCAGTGTTTTGTTTTCGTGCATGCTTCCCACCTTTCGGTAAGCCCACGCAAAGATAAGCGGGAAGATAAGCAAAGAGAAAAACATAGCGCACAAGATTCCGCCAATTACAACACGTGCTAAAGGCTGCGCACTTTCGGAACCCATACCATGCGAAATAGCGGCCGGAAATAAACCGATGGCAGCCATCAGAGCCGTCATCATCACCGGACGAATCATACTCTGAACACCCAACCGGATGGATCGTTGCAATAGGTTCTTTTCGCCTTTCAGTCGCTCTATGTTGTCTTTGAAAGCACTAATCAGCAACACACCACTCAGGATACAGATACCGAATAAAGCAATGAATCCGATACCAGCAGAGATACTGAAGTTGGTGCCGGTAAACAATAGTACCGCAATACCGCCGACAATGGCAAAGGGAACATTCAGAAATACCAGCCCGGCATCTTTCATGTTTCCAAACATAACAAAAAGCAACAGGAATATCAGGATCAGACTCAACGGAACAACCTGAGCAAGTCGTTTCACGGCTCTCTGTTGGTTTTCAAAGTCGCCCTGCCAAATCATATCATAGCCTTTTTTCAATTTTACCACTTTAGCCACTTTGGCGCGTGCTTCCTGCACTGTACTGCCCATATCGCGATCGCGGATAGAGAATTTTACAGCCGAATATCTTTTGTTTGCATCACGGAAAATGAGGCAGGGCCCTGTTTTCATAGTAATGTCGGCTATTTCTTTAATAGGCACTTTCGATCCGCTCGAAGTAGGTATCATTAAATTGCCAATGTCGTCCACGGTGTTTCTGTATTTTTCGGGGAAACGAATGCGGATGTCGAATTTCTGAACTCCTTCGTACAACATGGTGGCTACTTTACCCCCAATGGCCATTTCAATCACAGCGTTGGCATCGGCAGTAGAAACACCGTAAAGTGCCATCTTTTGTTGATCAAGTTCTATGTCCAGTTCGGGCTGACCGATGTTTTTTATAACTCCCAGATCGGAAATTCCCCGTACTTTTTTGAGAACATTATATACTTCGGTGGATTTGCTTTCCATATAATTCAACGAGTCGCCAAATATTTTTACACAAATAGACCCTTTTACTCCCGATACTGCTTCTTCTATATTATCAGTAATCGGTTGGGAGAAATTATAATCCACACCCGGAATAACCGAGAGCTTTTTATTCATCTGATCAATGAGTTCTTCCTTACTTATTTTCGGGTCCCATTCCGATTCGGGGAAAAGCTGGATGTCAAATTCGTTGTTGTAAAATCCGGCAACATCTGTTCCATCATCAGGACGCCCGGTTTGCGAAACCACATTTTGTACCTGCGGAAATTTCATCAACGATGCCCTTATTTGTTTAGAAACCTCTATGGATTTATCCAGCGAAACCGAGTAAGGCAACTGTGCGCGAAGCCAGATGGCCCCTTCGTTTATCTCAGGAAGAAATTCCGTTCCCAGTAAATTGAACGAAGAAATTCCGATAACAATGACAACACTTGCGGCAAGCAATGTGATTCGCTTATGGCTGTAAGTGACATCAAAAGCACGCATCAACCGATCGGTTAAAAACTGTACTATCGGATTGTGTTTTTCTTTCACGTTCTCTTTCAACAATAGTTTTATGAGTACAGGTACCAACGTGAGCGTGGTGATCAGTGCTCCCAGCAAGGCAAAACCAAGGGTATAGGCCAAAGGCGAGAACATTTTTCCTTCCACCTTTTGGAACGCAAAAATAGGTAACAACCCGGTAATGATGATCAGCTTGGAGAAAAAGATCGATTTTCCCAGGCGTGCACCGTCTCGTTTTATCAATCCGGTTTTGGTCATTTTATTAAACCGGAGCATGCCCACGTCTTTGGCCTTTTGGTCGAGCACCACAAAGAGCCCCTCGACCATCACCACGGCCCCATCTATTATGATACCGAAGTCGACAGCACCGAGCGACAACAAGTTTGCGCTCATTCCCATCAGACTCAGACAAATGAAGGCAAAGAGCAACGACAACGGAATGATGATGGATACAATCAAAGTCGTTCGCCAGTTGAACATAAACAGCGATACGATAAGCGTTACCAACAAAATACCTTCAAAGAGGTTGTGCAACACCGTAGCGGTAGAAAATTTAATCAGGTTCTCCCGGTTGTAATACGGAACAATCTTGGTGTCGCGTGGTAATATTCTGCTGTTTACATCTTCTATCTTTTCTTTTACGGCATTGATTACTTCCGTCGGATTTTCGCCCTTACGCATAATCACAATGGCTTCCACCACATCGTCTTCGTTAGTAGTGCTGCGTTTTCCTTTATCATCGAAAATAGCATCCGAGCGTCCCACCAGTCCTAAGCGCGGCAGGTTGGAAACTTCTACGTCGGCAACATCTTTTACCAGCACCGGAATGCCATTGATGTTTTGAACCACCACGTTTTTTATTTCGTTGATATTGTTCAACAGCCCTATTCCACGCACTACATAAGCCTGATTGTTCCGGTTGATGACATCGCCACCAATGTTGACATTACTTTTACTCACAGCCGTGTACAAATCCAGTGGAGTGATGCCCAACGTGCTCAGTTTGCCCGGATCGGCTTTTATTTCGTAGGTTTTCACCATGCCGCCGAAGCTTACCACATCCGCAACACCCGGTACCGACCGCAACTGACGATCCACCACCCAGTCCTGCATGGTTTTCAGGTCGCGCGGACTCCGGAAACTACTCCGCAGCGTATACCGAAACAGTTCGCCCGTAGGTCCGGTAGGAGGTTGTACCGACGGTTGAACGCCCTCAGGCAAATCGGCATTAGCCAGCAGGTTCATAACCTGTACGCGGGCATCTTTATCTACCACGCCATCATCAAAAACCAACTTGACATAAGATAATCCGAAGATGCTGGACGAGCGCAGACTCATCTTTTTCTGTACCGGATTCATAGCAATTTCAATGGGGGTGGTCACAAATTTCTCCACTTCCTCGGCACTACGTCCCGGCCATTGGGTAATAATGCTTATTTCGGTATTGGTTACATCCGGAAATGCCTCGATGGGCATGTTTTTAAACGTAATAATACCTGCCACCAGCAGCACGGCTGTGGCAGCCAGAATGAAATAATAATTCTTCAGCGAGAATGATATTATATTTTTTAATAGCTTATTCATAGACAAAATTTTTGTTTTTTCAGACAACCATACCATGAATGAATCATGGCGAATTTCATCCGGTTAATTATTAAGCGCATCGTAAATAAGGATAGACTGCGAAGCAATGATCTTATCGCCCACCTGAACATTGCCGGTGATGTAAGTGCGGTCGGCTGTAGAGTTTATCACCCCCACAGGGATGATTTTGATATTGGCATTGGAATGATAAACCATGATGTAGTTCTGACTATGATCAAAGACAATGGCCGAAGACGGAACACACAACGCTGCACGGTTTCCCTGATTGGTTACTTTTACGTTGGCAAACATTTCGGGTTTGAGTACGTAACCCGGGTTGGGCAATACGATGCGCACTTTCATTACTTTGTTGGTGGGGTCGAGCACATTCATAATTTTATCCACCTTCCCTTTAAACACTCTGTCGGGATACGAAAGGGTGGTTACATCTACCTGATCGTTGAGGTGAATCATACTGATGTTAGTCTCGTACACGTTGGCTATAACCCAAACGTTTTTCAAATCGGAAATGGTAAACAGGTTGGTACTATTGTCGGAACGAATAGACATGCTGTTAGTAGCCTGCTTTTCGACCACAAAACCTTCGATGGGCGCCCGCACCACATAATCGCCATTGGCACTGCCACCGTTGATGTGCAGCACACGTTTTACACGGTTGAGTTCGGACTGTGCCTGTTCCTGAGCGGCTTCGGCAGTCAGCAGTTCTTTTTGCGAAGCCAGTCCGCTTTTAAACATATCCTGCGTGGCATCCAGATTCTTTTTAGCCACACGTAGGTTGGTTTGCGCACTTACCAGGTCGTTGCTGAATCCGGCCATTTCGGAACTTTTTATCACTCCCAGCACCTGCCCTTTGCGCACGTAGTCGCCCAGCATCACGTTTACATTCTGAAGGACGCCACTCACCATGGGGTATATTTTTACCACATGATCGTCGTTGTATGATACTTTTCCCGAAAGGGTAATGGTGTTGGTCACAGCGCAAGCCTGTATTGTATCAAGCGTCAGTGTTTTAAGCAGAGAGTCGGGAAGCACATATTTTGAGCTGTCGGTCGCAGCTGTAGAATCAGCTTTTTTGCATCCCTGACCGGCAAGAGTCAGAACAAAAAGGACAGCAATTAATTTTATTGATATTGAATTTATTGTTTTCATAAATCGAAGTTTTAGTTTTTAAAATAATCTACACCACTATAAAAATTCAGATCCTCAAAAGCACTTACCCGATTAAACTGAATGGCATTAATCTGCAATGTGTTTTGTTTATACGAATCGTAAAAATCCAGAAATTCGAGCAGACTCATGTTTCTGACCTGATAATTCTTCAGTACTTCGGCCTGCAGGCGGTCAAAGTCGTGCTCAAACGAAGCATCGCGACTCTTCAACAGTTTGTCGTTTTCGAATGCTCTCTGCAGGCAGTTATAAACCTGTTCTTCCACGCCGGCACGGGTGGCGTCGAACATCGCTTCATTGTATTTTATTTGCGCTTTAGCCGATTTTATGTTTCCCTGGTTGCGGTTGAATGCCGGAAGTTCTACGCCAAAACCCAGCGTAGTAAGATTCTTTACGTATCCCCCCTGTTGGTCGTAATTCAGGTTAATCGTCAGATCGGGAACACCCATTGCCCGTTGCAATTTGTAGTTGAGTGTGCTCAGACTGCTGTTGAGCTTGGCTATTTTCATGTCAGGGCGCGTGGCGTAGGCCGAATCGATCACGGCAGCCAGCGGATATTTCGTAGGGTCGAGTTTGGTCAGTGCAGCGTCGTCTACGTCAGGCACAACAAACACATTGCGAGCCTGCAACAAGGTTCGCATCTCGCTTTGCACATCGTTCAGTTGCATTTGCAGGTCGTTGTATTCACTTTGCAGGTCGTAGAGCTGAGCTTTTACGCGAATCACTTCTTTTTCGGAGATATAACCCTTGCCTTTTTGTTGTGCAAAAGCGTCGGTGACCTGTTGCAGAGCTGCAATTTCGGTATGATACACCGCAGCCGACTGCATCAGAAAGTGGATATTAAAGAAGTCGGTACGCAAACTGTGTTTCAGCGTTCTCAGCAAGTCGTAGAACTGATATTCGGACAGGGTGGCATTGGCCTGCGCTATTTTTATCTGTTTATTGTGCTTGCCGGCCAGCAGGATAAGCTGTGACAAACCCACCGATACCTCGCCATTGCTCCCCACAGGGAAAAATTGTTTGGTAGCCGTTTGATAAAGTGTTGTTCCCACAGTCAGATTGGGATTGGGAAACAAACGGGCCTGAGCCACCAGCGCTTTCTGAGCGTCGATATTGTAACGCTGAGCCAGCAGCATCAGGTTTTTTCTCAAAAAGACAGTTTCGACACTGTCAAGTTTCATTCTCAGGGTATCGGGTCGTAACCCTACGTCGGACTGCGACTTTGCCACTACGGCCGATAACAGGCACAGGACAAGCGCTGCAAGTTTCATAAATCTTTGCATTATTTTATTGAATTAGGTTCGTAATTTTTTTTGTT
>Ga0302170_10000087_pt1 | contig 33490 bp, 21 predicted proteins | sample I_Fen_N2_1_FD_193492 | JGI IMG/M metagenome (GOLD analysis project Ga0302170, IMG submission 193492) | Peat permafrost microbial communities from Stordalen Mire near Abisko, Sweden - I_Fen_N2_1 | ecosystem: Environmental > Terrestrial > Soil > Wetlands > Permafrost | place: Sweden: Abisko...
TATCGGCAGGTACATTCCAATTGTTTGCCGCAAAATCATTTGCACAATATAGTATAGTGACTGCTAAAGTCAAAGCAATTCTAAGATCAATAATTCGTCTAGGCATAATCAGTCATTTTTATTATTTTCTTCCAGTTGCTCTATAGTTTCGTGAACCGAAATTATTGGAATCACTTTCGACAATATGGTAATAATAATCAAAACCAAAATAAACGGAGCAATAGTAACCAGCGTTTCTACCAGCGTGGGCGTATAAATTTTAAAACTCAGAGGAACATTTTGAATTGGTAAAAAGGGATGTTCCTGAGTTGGGATAACAATAATGTATCGTTTAAACCAAGCACCAATCAGTACAGCTAAGGCTATAAAGAGCATTGGCAAAGGCTCTCTCATCTTTTTAAACAGCAGCAATATAATCGGCAAGACCAATCCAAAGAGCTGCACCGACCAAAACAAACCCGCATGAATACCCGTAAATAACGCGGATAAATGCAACGCCTCAGACGTCTTCATTTTGTATGCTGGCACCATGTATTCATTCAATGTAAAGTATAAATAGATCAAGGATACTAATACTAATAATTGTCCCATTTTATCAAAATGGTAATCGGTAATATAGTCCTTCAAACCATAATTCTTGCGATAAAAGTACATGGCAATAATAACGGCAGCACTACCGGCCACAAAAGCGCCTGTAACAAAGTAAGGTCCAAATATCGTAGAATCCCAACCAGCTCTGGACGTGCTAGCAAACAGCCAGGAAGTAACCGTGTGAATGGCCAGTGCCACCGGAATAATAAATATGGCAATAACACGGGTTGACTGTTTAATAAGTTTTTTCTGAGCTGAAGATCCGGTCCAGTTAAGCGATAGAAGTTTATAAATATTACGGGCAAAGGGAGGAAGTTTATCCAGTCTGTCGTAACAAATTTTCAGATCGGGGATAAGTGGAATATACAGAAACAAGGTACTAATAAGCACATAAACAGTAACAACTGTCACATCCCACAAAATAGGTGACTGGATACGCCCATGAATAAATACATTCAGAAGCCGTTCGGGCCGTCCCATATCCATCACAATGACCAACCCCGCAACAGCCGCAAAAGCCAGAGCAATGATTTCCGCAATTCTGGCCAATGGTGCTGCCCATTTCTGCCCGGAGAGACCAAGTGCCGCACTGATTAGCATTCCGATTAAACTCGTAGCTACAAAAAATACGAAGTTGGAAATATACATACCCCAGGAGACATAGTCGCCGAGCCCTGTTACAACCATTCCGTTTTTCAACTGCAACCCGTACGCACCAAAGCATACCAGAAATGCAAGTCCTAAAAAACCCATCCAAATCAGGAAACTTTTATTCAGCCTGATTGACCGAAGCAAGTCGGTGATAATCTTTTCTGTTTTTAATTGATCTGACATAAAATAGATACAAGTATTTAGTTCAAGTTTAAAGAATTCTGAATTTAGCTATCAGCATTAACGGTTTCCCAAATGCTCAGCAGCTTCCGGTTTATCTTTATCCTGAAACGGATACTCTTTACCTTTTGGAGGTAGATAATAAACACGCGGATGTGTGCCAAGTTCCGGCATTAATGTATACCCACCATTATCCTCAAGCAGCTTTTTAAAACGGACAGTTTCTTTTGTTGTTCCGTTAGTTACCGTATCTTCATTTTCGTCACCAAAATAATAAACGCCATTCGGACAAGCAGAAACACAATAAGGCAACTTACCCTCGCGTACCCTGTCGGCACTAAACAGACATTTACTGATGGTTCCTTTCCGTTGAGGGACATTCAATTCAACATTATAAGTCAAATCTTCATCATCTACTGATTTTATTGGTTCGGCCCAGTTGAAAATACGGGCACTATACGGACAGGCAGCAATACAGAAACGACAACCTATGCACCGTTCATTATCAATAAGAACAATACCATCTTGACGTTTAAATGTAGCATCTACCGGACAAACGGCAACGCAAGGAGGATTGTCGCAATGCTGACAAGGCTTGGGCATATAATATGCAGGTGTATCATGAGATTCCTGCATTTTCAATACATTAATATGATGTTGTTCCGGGCGAAGATGATGAGCATTATTACAGGCTGCCATACATTTCCGGGCATTCCGGCACTTGGATAGATCAATAACCATCACAAAACGACGACCTGCAATTCCATCACGGCCCTGCTTTTGAAGATAAGTAAGGTTCTCCAGCTTTGACTTTACAACTTTGGTAGTATCGCTTTTCTCGATTTCAAGTAATTCATTCTCTGCCGTGAGAACCTTGATTCTTTCTACTTGCGTTTTCTTCTTATCATAGTGCATGCCTGCAAATATTGCAGAACCACCAATTAAAGTACCAACCCCAACAATCCCTAAATCCTGTAAGAACTCCCTTCTTGATTTTTTTCGAGGTTTTTCTTCTTTTTCACTCATTCCACTGTGATTAAGATTTTATACTAGATATTCATTTGAATTGAACTAAATGTGCACACAGTCTACATTTGTATTCTTTCCAATTATTCGATATAGGTAAAAAAATATATGCTAACTTTCTACTCAGGCCGAGGCTCATGAGATCCGCTTTTCATATACGGAGCAAATATATGATAAAGTTTTTATTTTTTCAATAGTTTTTCTTACATTTTTCATGTCTTACAAAAAAAAGACCCACTTAAACATCAAGATTAAGCGGGTCTTCTCTGAGTTATAAAATATATTTGGTCAATATATCATTATCCGATAAATCCTCTATCTTGTTACAATCACTTTAAATTGAAACTCTTTACCCTTGCCCGTAATTACACGTCCAAGGTACATACCTTGAACCGAGGGTAGCGTAATTGAATTCGTTAATCCTACTTTCTTAGAATGATAAATACAGACTCCCTGCGTGTTATACACCGATAAGGTAGTACCCTGCAAATCGCTATCAGACACGCCCGTCACTTTCACCATACAAGACTGATCCATTGATACCTGTGTGGGGTAAGCAATAACTGCTTCAGCATCCGAAGCAGTGGGGACATCAACACCCGAAGATATATCAACGATCTTGGCCCCCGTAATTACAAAATTGGCAGGAGCGGTATAGTTACCTGAAGCACTACCTTCTAACGTATAAACTACTGTAATTGTTTTATTGATTCCAACAATGGCATTGTCATAATTAGCAGTAGCTGTAATAGTAACATTATTCAAATCGCTGGTAATCAATTCCTGCAAGGTACCTGAAAACGAAACTACGGCAGTAGTATTTCCATCTACAGTTTTAGAAGTAATTACCGTGGGATCGGTTATAGTCAATGCTTTTTTACCAACCGTCAGCTGTTGAATTACATTAGCGGCAGCTGCATAAGTTGTATTACCAAGCTGTGAAGCTGTAAGGTTAGCTGTACCTGCACCCAAAATGGTCACTGTATTGCCCGAAACGGTTGCTACTGCGGTGTTGTCACTACTATAGCTTACCGCTAAGCCGGAAGTGGAAGTGGCAGCCAGATCAAACGTGGCATCACCGTAGGTTTTAGTCGCCAAAGTGCCAAACGTAATTGTTTGTGGATTCTTCACTGCAACACTAATAGTAGCCGTACTACTTCCTCCATTGTTTGCGGTTGTTACCGTATAGGTAGTAGCAGCACTAAGGGCTGTAGGCGTACCACTGATAGTACCGGTAGCTCCATCAAAACTTAAACCGGCAGGTAAAGCCGGACTGATGATATAACTAGCCTGAGTAATTTTCCTGATTAAATTATTACCGTTATCTGCAACATACACATTACCTGCAGCATCTACAGTAATACCCATAGGAGAAGCAAAGGCAGCTGTTTCACCCGGTCCATCAGTTGCTCCATTATCTCCACTACCTGCCAAGGTGCTGACTACCCCGGCAGGGGTTATTTTACGAATCTGACTGAGATATGGATCTGTGACATAGAAGTTGCCTGTACTACGGTCTATGGCTATACCGACAAAAACAGAGGTCATTTTTTTGGAAGCCATTTTAATACCGGCATTAATAGCGTGACTCCTAAATGTAGGACCACCTCTATTGTCAACAAAGGTAGTTACATCACCCGCCGGTGTTATTTTGCGAATCGAACTATTATAGACATCAGTCACATAAACATTACCCAAGGCATCTACCTTCAAATCAAAAGGATTAGAGAAACTTGCAGAAGTACCATTGCCATTATCCGAACCTTCTGTACCACTACCGGCCAGGGTAGAAACATCACCAGCCGGAGTTATTTTTCGAATCAGATTGTTGCCCATATCTGCTACATACAAATTGCCCGCGTCATCTATGGCCAGGCCGGTTGGAGTATCAAAACTGGCAGAAGTACCATTACCATTGTCCGACCCTTGTGTGCCACTACCGGCAAATGTTGTAATCACACCTTTGGTGGTTATTTTCATAATTCTGGGGGTTTCACGGTCCGACACATATATATTGCCCACTGCATCAACAACAATGCCGGCAGGCTCATCTAAGCCTGCTGAAGCATTTACCAAAGTGCTAACATCGCCGGTAGGAGTTATTTTGCGAACAATATGGTTACGTGAATCACTTACATAAATATTTCCTGCTGCATCTGTTGTAAGTAAGGTCGGATAATTAAAACTCGCCGAAGTGCCTGAACCATCAGCTGAACCGACAGCACCACTTCCGGCCAGAGTACTCACCTGAGGCAAAAGCATTGGCACTACTGCTCCACCGGTATTAGTTGGCGTTAAGGCTGTGATCGGAGTACCCAGAACATAAGTTTGCGCTGTGATATAACTAATAGCAGGGGCAATGTTGGTGGTTGTAAAACTAACCTGAACGCCGTAACCCGTACCGGCACTATTGGTGGCAAATGCTTTTAAATAGTAAGTTGTATTAGGAGCTAAGCCTGTAATAGCCGCAGTAAACGCAGATGCTACAGTTGCTGCTCCAGCATCTACTATATGGTCGGCCACCGTAGGATTGCCTGTAGTATTCCAGCATACCCCATAAGCAGTAGGATTAGAAATGCCTAAGTCAACAATAGTTCCGTTAGCCGTAGCCGTAGTAGCAGCAATGGAGCTTACAGCCTGAGTGGTTATAGATGGGATATCACTTACAGTTCCACTAACCGCTACATTTTGTGATGCAGCACCGGTTGAAGAACAAACCACATTGCCCGAAATAACTCCCGGGGTGGCAGACGAAGCCATTCGTACTTCTATCATTTTATCCGCAATAGAGCCTGTAGCCGATGTAAACGCTACAGTACTACCAAAAGTCCCGATTCCATTTTCCCGGACTTCATACCCTGCAGGAGCTGTTACAGTAAGATCGAGTATGGAAGGTGAAACACCGATATAAAAAGTTTGCGAAGCAGATGCATTGCCTGTATGTGCGATAAAGCCAGTTAAAGCTGTCGGAGTTGGAACGTTCACAGCAAAGAAACCTTTCCACTGATCAGTAGTAGAATAAGCCAGATAAGAACCAGAAGGCACTACCAATTTAATGCTCGCTGTAGGAGTTCCATTAAATACACTAGCTCCTAATGCTATTGGAGAAACACTACTTACATTAATACAATTAAGATTTCTACAAAGCATGAAGGCTCCATCATTAATAGAGTTAACACCGGCAGGGAGAGTTAATGTTCCTGTTAAACCAATGCAATTATAAAAAGCATAACTTCCAATAGAACTAACCAACGAGGGAATAGTTAGGAAGCCGGTTAATTTACTGCAATTATAAAAAACCCCAGCATTAATCGAGGTTAAATTCTCCGGGATCACCAAAGAACCTGTAAAACCACTACAATCATAAAAAGCATCATCACCAATAGAAGTAACACCTGCAGGAATAGCTAAAGAACCTGTAAAACCAGAACAGCTATAAAAAGCATTATTACCAATAGAAGTAACACCAGCAGGAATAACTAAAGAACCAGCCAGACCAGTACAATTAGCAAAAGCCCATGTACAAATAGACCTTAGCGATGATGGTAGCGTGATAGAAGTTAAGGTTGTTTTTGCAGCGAAAGTATCAGATGAATAAAAAGCATAGTCTGGAATACCATTAGCCGGGTAAATAAAGCTTAATCCAGTAGCAGGTCCATCAGATCCACTATATGCAGCTATTGTAGCCCCGCTTAAGTCAAGCGTGGCAAGTAAAGGCATATTATCGCGCATGGTTACAAAGTCGCGGGCATCGATGGTGCCTGTAACGGTAAGGTTGGTAACACCACTTAGCGTACCACTTGCAGCAGTGATCGCAGCAGAAAGACCACCGGCAGTTGGTACATGGACAGTCATAACGGGCATATTTTCGGGTAAATCATTCACTGTTATTGCAAATACCTTTTCGTATATAAATCCGTCTTGATCGGTAGTACGAACGTGTACTGTATAACTGTTTTTAGCTTCAAAATCCGGACTATTGGTAATCCGTAAACCGCTACCACTAATGTTGAAGGACGCATTGTCTGCATCGCCGGTTCCGCTTACAAGAGAATAGGTAAATGTATCCCCAGCATCATTATCCTGAGAACTTAACGTTCCAACAATTGAATTAGCTGCTACATTTTCATTGATAGCACTTGCCGATAAGGTAATATCGAATGCAGCTTGTACCTCATAGGCACCCCTATCGGGTTTTGAGTCGCGCGTTATTCCACGTGCATCGGTTGTCAATGCACCCGTAGCACTATTGCGAGCCAGACTGGCAGGAGTTAATGCCAGTGTTTTTACGCCTCCCCCATTGTTAGCTAAAGCCAAAAGACCTAACTCGGCGGCTGATTTATTAAGCAAATCACCGGTACCGGAAGTGCTGAATGGAGCGGTTGTATACAAATTATAGCTACTTGCTTGTGTATTTGAATTTGACACATCCAACGAAATATCTCTTGCCGAACTGGCATTACCATTCGTATTATTCCCTACTATTGAGTTTGAAATAATTATCTTATTCAGATAAACATCAATACCACCGGCAATATCATTAGCAGGTGTTGAATTTTGAGTAACCGTAGAATGATTGATAGTAAGCGTCGAAGCTCCGCTCGCATCAATCATTTCAATAGCACCGCCACCGTCGGCTGCACTATTTCCTGTTACTGTACAATTGAGTAAGTCTACGTCTGCCGAAGAGCATATAGCACCACCAAATGCCTGACTTCCGCTGGCGTTACAACCGGAAATAGTACAGTTTTCCAGTGCAATCTTTCCATTATTTGAAGTACTGGCAAAGATGCCACCACCTCCGGCTCCAACTCCATTTATGATGTTGAGGTTTTTAAAAGTTGCTGTTCCAGGAGACAGGTTGACTTCAAAAACACGGCAAGCATTGTTACCGGACACTGTAATGCCCGAAGTGTTTGTACAAGTAATTGTAATTGGGGTCGTAATTACAGGCAGTGCCGACGCAAGTATAATCGTTCCACTCGTTTGGATGGCTACAGTACCGCTACCACTGGTTATAGCATTTTGCATAGCTGCCCTTAAACTACCTGTACCATTGTCATTCGTATTAGTTACAGTAAAAGTTCCTCCGGCGAAAACTTGTAGCGCAACTGTAATCGAAAATATAATTGAAAGTAATCGTTTTTTCATATTAATCTGTTTTATGGCTATTTAATTTGAAGACGGATAAAGTCCTTGCACTGCAATAATGTAATTTATAACCACATAAGGCTTCATATTATCATGACCTTGAGAGCTACCTACAGGGGTAGTAGCAGAATTTGCCGTATAATCAACTGTTCCCATAGAGCCATTAGAAGTGGTATTGAATTCGTTAGCACGTGATACATTTACTGCAGGTACATTCCCAATGGGTGTATCGGCATTTCCCACACCAGCATATACCGGTAAAGAAAGAGTAGCAGTATGTGTATGGGATGGAATTTGAGTACTAGTCAAGGTCACTTGCTCAGTTCCTCCCTGTTGTCCCAAAGTATGTCCATTACCTTGATGAATAGGAGCACGACCACGTAAATCGGGCAATGCAAAAGTTGTAGTTCCATTACCACCATAGTTCGTACCAATTACACTGAAGAGCGCACTATTCGCTGACATTGATAATACTTGTCCATTACAGATGGCCCAACCATCAGGAGCATAATTTCCGGCAAACATCCGAATTTCACCAATATAAGGTGTTACTTGTGCCTTTAGACCCATAAAGGCAACGAATAAAAGCAATGAGGTAAATATCTTTTTTTTCATATCTATATAATTTGATTATTGAACTAATAAAGCAATCAGGCATATTCTATTTGCCCTGAGGCTAATTATAAATTTGCAAAATTACTTCACGATTCTTTAGTTACGTGAAGGGAAAATACCCGTAGTTGCAATTATAAAGTTTAAAGTTGTATAGGGAGCCATGTTATTGTGCGACTGACCACCACCAATATTATTAATGGCACCAACCGGCAATATAATGTTAGCACCCTGAGCATTGGACTGCGTATTAAATTCGTTACCGCGTGCAGAGTTTTTAGCATAATAGTTAGCCGCCGGGCTATCTTTGTCACCGGCAGCACTGTTTCCCTTTCCGGTTATCAACAGATTAATTAGTACATGTGTATGAGTCGGAAGTTCTGCAAGTGTAAGTATATGTGTTTCTTCACCACCTCGTTCACCTTCAACATGACCATTGTCTACGCCCATGGCTGTACGCCCTCTAAAGTCAGGCAGCGCAAAATTTACTGTTCCATCACCACCATAGGTAGTCCCAAGAATTGAAAACAATGCTGTATTTTGAGCTATAGGCAATATCTGGCCATTGCATAACGCCCATCCTGAGGGAGCAAAATTACCGGCGAAAATTCTGATCTCACCAATGTAAGGATCCTGACTATATACTTTTGCTAACCCTAAAGTAAGTAGCAACACAAAAATGTAAAGTTTTTTCATATCTATGTAAATTTATTATTATGGTCTCACCGGAAAATCTCCATCTAGTGCTATGATATACTGAACAGCGAGGTAGGGTTGCAAATTATTATGAGGCAACCCACTTCCTGCCGGTGTAAGAGTTATAGTTGACCCAGTTGTATTCATATTGCCACTCGATGTGGAACTGTATGACTTCGTACTTGGAGCCGGGTAGCTGTTCTTAGGAGAATCAGCATTGCCAGTAGCTGTAGAAGCGGGTATTGCTACAGAACCAGCCGTTACTGCATGGGTATGAGCCGGAATTTGTGATTGCAAAAGAGTCACAGTTTCCTGACCTCCTTGCTCACCCAAATCACGATTTAACAAACCGGGTCCCTGTCCTACTCCAATTGGTACTCTACCATTTAGGTTTGGTAATGCAAAGTTTGTTTTTCCATCGCCACCATAGGTATTTCCTATTACTGCAAAGAGAACCTGATATTCCATTATCGACAGTAGTTGCCCATTACAAAAAGCAAAACCGGAAGGAGCAAAAGTTCCTGCAAACATTTTGATTTCTCCGATAAACCGATCTTGCGCTCTGGCCGTAAAACTCCAACATATCAAGCTGGCTAATAAAAGTAGTTTCTTCATTGTTTAAATTGATGAATATAGTTTTATTTGAAATTTGTATTATTTAATTTTATAGCTAAAAAGTTCTCAAAATAGAGTACCCCGTCATTTAGTATTGTACAATAATGAAAACGGCGGAAAGTTGAAGTGTGATTAACTATTTAAAACCTATTTAGATACAGCACATTATTTGTTTCAATCAATCTAGGTGAGTAAATTTTCTAACTGTGGCGTCGTAAATATAGCGCACATTATAAGGTCAGATATAGAAAAAGGTTTTACTTCGGTGCAGATCAATAATCAGGTTAACACAAGCCTAATATGAAGAACAATACCTATAATAGATTTATTGCCGAATTTAGGTTACCTGTAATAAACCGGCATGGAAAGAATCAGATTCAGCATGTATTTTGCTTTCATGAATCTTAGTATCAATAGAATATTGTTACTAAGACCCAATTGGCAAAAAAACAAACAGGAAAGGTTATTTCGTTTTAGTATATATCCCGGCAGATAATTACTTTACACAACAAGAAAGAGTGACTAAATATCCACTCCTTCTTGTTTTACAGCTTTTTACATTTTATTTTGTTTCTTCAGGTTTGTCATCGTCTTTTTCGTTACGCCCCTTGCGCTGTTCAATTATTTTGTTGTATCGATCTACCCGTACATTCAAATCTTTGACAAACGCTTCATATTTAGCAACCCCATTTACCTTTATCAAAGCATCCAATTGGTCGGCTATACCGCGGTAGGATTTATCTACCTGTAGTCTCACCTCCCTCATCTGGAGCTCGGTTTTGGCTACGTCCTCGGCATACCGGGCTTTCATCTTGGAATCAAAGCTGAGATTTATAGTTTCCAGCTGATCAATCCATCTCATTTGTCCCAACAATGTAATATCGGCCAAATAGGTTGTACGCGCTTCCTGTATTAGTTTATAAATAGCAGGAGTTTTATCATCATAAGTCTTTCGGGCAATATTGCCATACTGATCCAATACCACTTGCAGACGCCTGGCTGCCATATTGATCTTTTCATCCGGATTATTGAGATCCGATTTCACGCCATCGGCATATCCTCTGAAAATCTGGTTACGTTGTTTATCAATTTTTCCCAACTCTTCGGTGCTAATTGTCTTGCGGATGACATTAAGTGCTTCGTACTCCTGTGCATAAAGAATCAGGAAAGCCTTAAACAGGTCTTCGATATCAATAGTACCGGCCTTGTACAGGTTTACCAGATCTTTGAACTCGGTGTGAAACTGAAAGTGCTCTTCGTTGTGAAGATACGGCAGATTAATTTTAATTGTTTTCATTGTTTCTTACCTTTATGATTTATATTGACAGAAAAAAATATTCATCATTAAGCTAAATTTCTACCCGGGCATTTATTCTGAAATGAGTTTTTAATACAAACTAATTCATAACATGCAGCTATTTTCCCGGATATTATATATAAAACAAGTATGACAATCCCATCAATCATCAGCGGCAGAACTGACAGTACGGCGAACATATTACTTAACCGGCAGTTTTCAAACCTTCATTCAATCATCCTTGTTTCAAGTTTTTGAGCCGTACACCTACGGGAGACTTTCTTTATTCTAAGTCATCGTGCCATAAGCTTACGGTAACCTTTCCTTACACTAAGTTTGCCCGCCGTAGGCCTACGGCAAGTTTTCTTTACTTTATGTCACCCCGCCGTAGGCTTACGGCTGGTTTTCTTTATTGAATGCCTATACACCGAAGGGCCTCAGCACTGCATCTACATTATAGAGTCGAATAAATAAGGCAGTTCCTGTTGTAACCAAAACAATACACTCTGTATACTGTAAACTTACAGAAGGATTTCTACGCTTATTTATCGCCCTAAATAAAAAATCCTTCGAGTGAAAGATCTCTGTTCCGATTCACTAATTAAATCTGGAGTCAAAGGTAATTCATCATTGCCTAATGGAACAAGGCGGAAAACCCTGAAAATTCATTAGTGTAAACCCTAGTTTTTGTTATAAAAGCAAGAAATATTGAGAGCTGGAGAATGAAATGTATTGAGGTATTTGAATAAAAAAAAGGCATATACGCAGCACTGGTAAGTAAGCGAGCGTAGATTAATATCCTATTTTTCTTCTGAAAATCCTTAGACGAAAGTTACAAAATGGCATATGTACCAGATTCCGATTACTTAATGTCCTCTAATTCTATCAGTTTATTTTTGATTGCATACAATATCAGGTTGATTGTATTTTTAGAGTTTGTTTTGTGGAGTAATGAAGAGCGTCGGCCTTCTACAGTTTTAACGGAACGAAAGATGCGCACAGCAATTTCAGACACTGTAAGACCCTGACAAAAATAGCGTAATACTTCAAGTTCATTTTCAGTGATTTTGGCGTTTGAAGTGCTGGGAAGTGCAGCAGCAACACTCTGACTGGCATGCTGATTTAGTATGATCCGGCGCAACAAATCAGTAGAATAAAAGCTCTCGCCTTCGGTTATCGCTTTTATTGCTCTTTCCAGTTCGCGTTTACCTGCTGTTTTGAGAATGAAGCCCATTGCCCCGGCATACACCATATCCAGATAGTTGGCTTCTTCGTCGAACATGGTAAGTGCCAGCACTTTCAAATCGGGATACAGGTATCTGGCCCTTTGGGTAGCCTCCATCCCTCCCATCACCGGCATTGCAATATCCATAATTACCAAATCGGGGTGATATGCGGGTAATAAATCAAGAAATTTCTGTCCATTTTCGGCTTCGGCCACCACCTTCCCCAGGCCTTCGGTTTCTATCAGAAGTTTAATCCCCTCGCGAAACAAAGAATGATCATCAACGAGTATAATTTCATGCATATATCAACTATCATTAGAGGAGTTTCCTCCGGTTATTGTTGTTTATATTATTGTCAGCTAACTATTTTTGTACAAAGCAACATGTTCCTTAATTGATGAATGCCTAGACTACTCGATACCCACAACCGACTCCTCTATCGGAAAATCGATATATGCTTTCATACCGGCTCCTTTTTTCGATTCGAGTTTGAGCGTTCCGCGCATCACCCGCACCCGGTTTTCGATACTCATCAAACCCAAACCCGAAGCCGATTTTTCTATTTGCAACCAATCGAACCCAACACCGTTGTCAGTATAAGAGAGTGTAATACTATTCTTAATTATATCGATATTAAAAATAATACGGACACGAGTGGCCTGCGCATAAGTCAGCGTATTTTTTATCAGTTCGGTGGTTATCCGGTAAAGATTTATTTCCTGAAAATAACTAAACCTATCCTCTTTATTGAATACAAAATTAATATTTATTTTCTTAGCTGCATTAATTTGTTTTGTAAAATCTGTGATTGCAACAACATAACCGGATTTCAGAAGTAGTTGGGTACTGAGCCCCCGGGCCATCTCGCGGGTGAGTTGAATGGCAGTTTCGATACTTTCATTTCCTTTCTGGCTAATTATAGCCATTTTATCGCGGTCACTAGTTTCAGAAAGCCACTGAAAATACATTTTTACCAGCGAGAGTAATGGTCCCATGCCGTCGTGCAACTCGGCCGACAGTTTGTTCCGCTCACTGTTTTCTACTTCGGCAGTAACCCGCAGCAAGTTATTCTCAGCCTCTATTTTATCCGTTACATCCCGGTTGGATACACGCACTCCCAGATACTTATCATCGACATTGATGCTGCGGCACACATGCCCCATCCATCGCACTTGCCCATTTTTTTTTATTATCCTTACATTTATTTCGGTACTCACATCGTTAGGCGCATTGATCCATCGTTGCTTTTTATGGTGTTCCCAGCTCTCAACATCACTGCTATAAATAATCTCATCGAACAATTCGGGATTCTGAATAAACTCTTCTACCGTGTAGCCCGTAATCCGCTCCACAGAGGGCGACATATAAACAAGTTTTCCTTCGGGATTTTTCCAATATTCCCAGTTGTAAGTAAAATCGGCTACAGTACGGAATTTTTCTTCGGTAAGCAGTAGCGCCGAATTCATATCATTCAATTCTGTAGTTCGGTCTGCAATACGCTTTTCCAGATCATTATTCAATTCTGTCAATTCTGTTTCCAACTGTTTCCGCTGCGAAATATCAGTATGAATACCCGATATAATGAGAGGATCACCGTCAGGAGTTCTGTCTATTATAGAAGCCCGTTGATACATCCACACCCAATAACCATCCTTATGTTTCAACCGACATTCATGCTCATAGTAAGGCATATTGCTTTCCAGATAACGTGCATGTGCTTCCAATGTTGTCCTTATATCATCGGGGTGAACAATTGCCCGCCAACCTCCCGGAGTAGATTCATTTAAGATTTCATTCATTTCATCAAAGGTATATCCTAACATTTTGGGGTAACCCTGATTAAAAGCAACCTCACCTGTCAACACATTTAGATCCACAATGCCTACATGCACTGCCTCTATGATGCCATCGAGTTTTAAGCGGGTTTCGATCAAAGCCTCCTTGGTCATATTCACCTCAGTGATGTCATATAGCAACCCGGTCCAAATCACATCGCCAGACGGCAACATCTTAGGGCGCGACTCCAGCCGTATCCACGAAAGCTTCCCATCAACTACCAGACGCCCTTCCCAGTCAAAAGGAGTAAGCGAAAGGTTGGCCCTTTCATTCTTATACATAAATGTCCTGGTATCGTCAGGATGTATCATCTCTAAGATGAAAAATGGGTTCTGCTCAAACCGGCTACGACTCACCCTCATTATTTCGTAAAATCGATCACTACCCAACTCCATTTTATATGGAGGATTATCAACATCCCATATATTTTCAGACCATTTCGACCTTGGAAACACCCGGATGCGGTAAACACCCACCGGCTGATTATTTACAATATCCTGATAGATTTCATATTCTTGTGTTACAGCGGCATTCGCAGCACAAAGCTCTTCGTTTTGCTTTTCCAGTGAAAGCTGATTATCTAAAAGCTCCCTGATCAGGCACAAGCTTTCGGCTTCCGAAGAGCCCTTATCGGCCCTTTCAGCTTCCTTCCTCAGCCATTCAGCTACCTTTTCTTTTAATTCAGATGATGGATTATCAGTCATATACTATTCCGATGTTGTGGTTAATGTTTAATCAAGACCTTAATTGTGCTTTTTCGCACCATTATTATCTGGCATGAAAGGCGGGTGAAATTCAAGGCCTGACATGTAGATACAAAGATAGTTAATTCTGATTACATCGCTTAATCCGGAAATAAAATTCAACTGTTTTTTTACTACTCATTTTCGGGCATTAATTATTGAATTATGACAGTAACAGTACACTGTCAACATATTAGGTGAATCTATCCGAACAAAACAGCATTTTCTGCTGTTACTTATCCTAAAATAGAAGAATGTAAAAACAATTAAATACCAAACGTTTATACAATTGATGTGCAGGAGCAAACAGTTATATTTTACACAAAATAAACTTCGGCACCTGATCTATAAGCTTTTTTAAGCATAAAACGAAACTCTGATAACCATTAAATGTATTACTTTTGCACACCAAAAAAAAATGTATATGGCAGAAGAAAAAAAAGATCCATGGCTGAATTATCTGGCCTTAACCACTATCATATTTGCAGTAGCAGCTACCTTGTCAACATTCAAAGGCGGAGGATACTCCACCCGATCTATGCTTAGTCAGGAACAGGCTTCAAACAAATGGTCGCATTTTGAGAGTAAGAGTATCAAGCTATATCTTTATGAAACACAAAAGGATGTATTAGAGCTGGACACCAAACGGTTTTCGAAATCCGAAGCCTCGGCACTAGATGCTTACCAAAAGAAAATCAGCATCTACGAAGAATCATCCAAAAGGTATGAAAAAGAAAAAGCTGAGATAAAAAAAGAAGCCGAACACTTTGAATCCGTACGCGATGACGCTCAAAAGCACTCTCAGGCATTTGGTATGGCAGTCATCTTCCTTCAGATTTCCATCCTGCTTTCGTCCATCGGTGCATTAATCAAGCGCAAATATCTATGGTACATGGCTATGGGAATTGGAGTTGTCGGACTATTTTATTTCATTGACGGGTTCTTATTATTTTTATAACCACCGATTAAACCTGCAATTATTAGAACTATAACAGATCAAATTGTATATAAAGCATAACGCAACTGTCAACAACGGTTGCGTTTTCATTTAAATACGAATAAATGTTGTATTTTTGCACTCCGAAAAACTATAGACTTCACTACATTATCGCAACTATTGACAACTGATTCAAAATGGCTAAAACTAAGAAACCGCATCCAATCCTTACCAATGTAACCATCACCGATATTGCTGCTGAAGGCAAAGCCATTGCAAAGGTAAACGACATCGTTGTGTTTGTTCCGTTCGTGGTACCGGGCGATGTGGTAGACCTGCAGGTAACCCGTAAAAAGAGCCACTTCATGGAGGCACGTCCTGTTTTTTTTCATAGCTACTCCGAAAACAGAACCGAAGCGATTTGCGAACATTATGGAATTTGTGGTGGCTGCAAGTGGCAGATACTCCCCTACTCCGAACAAATCCGTTACAAACAAAAACAGGTTGTTGATAACCTGACCCGTATTGGAAAAATAGACTTACCCGAAGTCACCCCGATATTAGGTTCGGCTAAAACCGAATTCTATCGCAATAAGCTGGAGTTCACGTTCTCGAACAAACGCTGGCGTACAAACGGAGAAATAGCCGAAGGAAAGGTTTTTGAAACCATGAATGCCGTAGGCTTTCACATTCCCGGTCAGTTTGACAAAGTACTCGATATAAATAAATGCTGGTTGCAAACTGAAGACTCAAACGAAATAAGAAATGAAGTTCGACGTTATGCCCTGGAACATGAATTGACATTCTTCGACCTACGCAGTCAGGAAGGATTCTTGCGCACCATGATGGTTCGTACCACTTCCACCGGCGAACTGATGATTATTATGGTGTTTTTCTACGAAGATAAAGAAGCACAGGAAGCACTTCTGCAACATATTGCCGATAAATTTCCTCAAATAACGTCGCTCCTGTACGTCATTAATTCCAAAGCCAATGACACCATTACCGATCAGGAAATACTGGTTTTCAAAGGCAACGAATGCATTTACGAAGAAATGGAAGGTTTGAAGTTCAAAATAGGGCCAAAATCATTTTATCAGACCAACTCCGAACAGGCCTACGAGCTTTACAAGATTGCGCGTAATTTTGCTCAACTCACCGGCAATGAATTGGTATACGATCTTTACACCGGAACGGGTACCATAGCTAACTTTGTGGCACATCAGGCAAAACAGGTTATTGGCATCGAATATGTTCCCGAAGCCATCGAAGATGCTTTTGTAAACTCCAGGCTGAATAACATTGACAATACACTGTTTTATGCCGGAGATATGAAAGACATTTTGAATGCGGCCTTTATTGAAAAACACAGCAAACCCGACGTCATCATCACCGATCCCCCACGCGCAGGGATGCATGAGGACGTGATCAACGCTATACTTTTTGCCGAACCGAAGCGCATCGTATACGTAAGTTGCAATCCTGCAACTCAGGCGCGCGATTTGTATTTGCTCGACAACAAATACAAGGTAGTAGCCATACAACCGGTTGATATGTTTCCACATACGCATCATGTCGAAAATGTGGTATTGCTCGAACAAAAATAATTCTCTACCTTTGATACTATCAATTCAAGCAACCATATCAATTATACATATATTTCAAAGTTTTTTTTATTTAAATAGGAACTAAATTTATCAATATGCAAAAACAGATTTTTCAAACAAATTCGTCAACTCGCTGGAAGAGTTTTGTTTGGTTTGTACGAATTCTGATCGTTTTTTTATTGGTTATCATGGCCTCTGTAGCCATATCATTGTTCAATAAGCGGAGTTATGACCTGAAGGTACTCACTTATAACGCCAAGAAACTACCAGATATAAATGCTGATAAATCGAAAACTTATGTGTCAAGAACGGAGCAAATTGCTTTTGCCAAGCATCTGGAACGCTACAGGAAAAAATATAAAAGAACCAGTAAAAATAAGCTGCATATTAAACACACGCCAGCAGCGGCTAAATTTTTACCGGTCAGAGCAGGTTTTTATGTGAACTGGGATTTAAATTCGTCTATCTCTTTGCATAAGAATATCAACCATCTGAATATGGTATTGCCCGAATGGATCTTCCAAAAAGATGCCAAAGGAAATCTTGATGTAAGAATACAGAATGAAACGCTGGATTACATTCAGAATCATAAGGTCGCAGTAGTACCAATGTTGAGTAATTTCTTCAACAAACGTTGGAACGGAGATAGCACATACTTAATGCTCAAAAACTCCAAAACACGGAGAACCCTGATATCGCGTATCAAAAACCTATTGGAGAAAAACGATTTTCAGGGAATTAATATTGACTTTGAAAACCTGTCTAAAGGAGCCCATCCCTATATGTTACAGTTCTCGAAAGAACTGTCCTCTACGCTACACGCCGACGGCTATATCACAACAATTGACATCAACCCGACTGATGAAGGTGTTAGTTATAAAGACATAGCGCAATACTACGACTTTATCTTCTTAATGGCGTACGACGAACACGCTCCGGATGATCCCCCCGGCAGTATTTCGTCATTAAACTTTGTAGAAAGATCAATCGATGCAGCCATGAGAGAGGTAGCATCCGAAAAAATTGTGGTCTGCGTTGCATCCTATGGTCGTGACTGGGAAAAAGGAAAATCCGGAACCAAGATCACTTATCAGGGACTAATTTCTATGGCGAAAGAACGGAATGAACCTGTTTACTTCAACTTTGGCCAGTCAGACCTAACCCTGTATTATACCGATGACAATGGAGCCGAACACGAAGCCCATTGCAACGATGCTGCCGGTACATTCAACATTATTCGTACAGCTCAGGATTATAATGCCGCTGGAGTATCTCTTTGGTATTTAGGGTCCGAAGATGAACGCATCTGGGATTACTATTCACAAAATCTGGATATCAACTTTCTGCGATTAAAACCATTTAATTATAAGAAATTTGAACATATCAATTCAATATTAGCCGTAAACTACGAAGGTAAAGGCGAAATACTGGAGATGATAAATGAACCAAACCATGGACTTACAAAATTCGAGTTCAACAATTATGATCAGTTAATTACAGATGAGAAATACCTGTCACTCCCTAGTTCATTTTTGTTGAAAAGATTCGGAGCAAAAAACCCTAAAAAGATTGCTCTGACGTTTGACGATGGTCCTAATCCCGAGTATACACCTAAGATCTTAGATATACTAAAAGAAAAGAAGTGTCCTGCAACCTTCTTTGTAATCGGAGCAAATATTCAAAACAATATTCCGCTCTTAAGAAGAGAGTATCAGGAAGGACATGAAATTGGGAATCATACCTATACTCACCCTGACTTAGATATGACTTCGGACAATCGGGAGAGAATAGAACTTCGATCAACCCGGCTGTTAATTGAAAGTATTCTGGGACATTCTACCTTATTGTTCCGTGCACCTTCTCTAAACGATGCGGAACCCACAAATTTAAACCAGATCAGAGGCTTATCTATAGCTCATGACGAAGGTTTTATCAGCGTGACTTCATTTATCGATACCAATGACTGGGAAGAAGATGTAACTAAAGACTCCATTATTTCAAGAGCCATAAAGCGTATAAATGACGGAAATATAATGCTGATGCACGACGCAGGAGGTATCCGATCCGAAACGGTGGCAGCTTTACCATATATAATTGACTATTACAGAAAACATGGTTATGAATTTGTGACAACATCTGCATTGATGGACAAAACCCGAGATCAGGTTATGCCCGCAGTTCAAAGCAAGTTTCAATTTACAAACACCCTTGATCTGGTATTCTTTATACTGACATTTATCTGGGAACATTTTCTCGATGGATTCTTCGTCGTAGCCATTATACTCATTATATTCAGACTTCTGGCTATTGGTTTATTGGCTATTATCCAGAGGCAAAAAGAAAAACGATATCAATTCAAGAATCCAGATTATAAACCGAAAGTAAGCATAATAGTTCCGGCATACAACGAAGAAATAAATGCAACACGAACAGTAGACCATCTGCTTAAGTCGGAATATCCCGATTTTGAAGTTATATTTGTAGACGATGGTTCTAAAGATAACACTTTCAACATTGTAAAAACAGCATTTGAAAACAACAGCAAAGTAAAAGTTCTGACTAAGCCTAACGGAGGAAAAGCCGCTGCACTTAATTTCGGGATTGAATATGCCTCTGGAGATATTTTAGTTTGCATAGATGCTGATACAATTCTGCCGGCAAATGCTATTCCGAGAATGATTCCATTCTTCGAAAGCGATAAAGTTGGTGCTGTAGCCGGAAATGTACGGGTAGGCAATACACTAAATATGCTTACAAACTGGCAATCGATAGAATATACCACCAGTCAGAACTTTGACCGTCGTGCCTATGATGCTGTAAATTCGGTCTTAGTTGTGCCGGGAGCCATTGGTGCTTTCAGAAAAACAGCCATGAAGGAAATTGAAGGTTTCACTACCGACACCCTAGCTGAAGATTGTGACCTCACCTTGCGTATGTTACGTGCCGGTTATGTAATAAAGACCTGCAACGACGCACTGGCGCTTACCGAAGCCCCTGAGACATTGAACATGTTCATGAAACAACGGTCACGTTGGACATTTGGGATGATGCAAAGTTTCTGGAAACACAGGGATTTATTATTCAGCTTTAAAAAGCCCAACATTGGATTAATAGCATTGCCTAATTTGCTTATTTTCAACTTTATAATGCCTGTATTTTCGCCACTGATTGACATCTTGTTTATAGCCGGTCTGTTTACACACGATGCTGAACAATACATATTCTTTTACCTGCTTTATTACTTTATTGATTGTCTCATTGCCTCACTAGCATACCATTATGACAATCAGAAATTTACTTTAAAAAAGGCACTTTATCTGTTCGTTCAGCGGTTTGCGTATCGCCAGATATTGTTCTTTGTTTTGCTCAAAGCATATTTGAGAGCAATAAAGGGGGAACTCGTAAGTTGGGGAGTATTGAAAAGAACCGGAAATGTTTCGGAATAGTTATTTAGACGCGTCTTCTTTATCTGCTTAGCTGGTGGTAATTATACCATAGTATCGGCACGGCGACTGAAGCGGAAACTGCTGATTAACAAACCGATTGTAAAATTCAAAATTGTGAAAATAGCTTTAAAGTTTTGCCAGTTGCAATTATTTTCTGTTATTTTACATGATTTTTCAAGTAAAATTAAATTTCAAATAAAATATGTCTGTATCAATCCTTGAGGTAAAATCAAAGAAAGAATTAAAAAAATTTATATGGTTTGGTATTAATCTTTATAAAGATTGTGAGTTTGCAGCCCCTCCACTTGCAATGGATGATTTGCTGAACTTGACAAAAGGGAAGAATCCTGCATTGGATTTTTGCGAAACAGCATATTTTTTGGCTTATAAAGAGAATAAAATCGCTGGGAGAATTGCGGCCATCATTAATCCGATAGGAAATGAAACTTGGAATCAAAAACATGCCCGTTTTGGCTGGATTGATTTTATTGATGATTTAGAAGTTTCAAAAGCTCTATTTGACACAGCGGTAGCATGGTCAAAAGAAAAGGGCATGACTTCTATTCATGGTCCGCTTGGATTTACTGATTTTGACAAAGAAGGCACTTTAATTGAGGGTTATGATAAACCCGGTACTTTAGCAACGATTTATAACTATCCATATTATCCAGAACACATTGAGAAATATGGATTTGTGAAAGATATGGATTGGGACGAATTTCTGATTACAATTCCAGATGTTTTTCCTGAAAAATACTTCAGAATCGCTGAAATAGTTAAGCAAAAATACAATTTAACGCCAAAATATTTCAATACCAGAAAAGAAGTTGTTGACAGATACGCATCAAAGATATTTGATTTGTTAAATCTATGTTATCAGAATTTATATGGCTTTAGCAAGCTAAATGAAAAACAAATTGCATTCTATATTAAATTGTATTTTAGTGTCTTCAGGTTGGACACTATATCAATAGTAGTAGACGAAAAAGACGATGTTATTGCTTTGGGAATTGCAATGCCTAGTTTCACAAAAGCATTGCGGAAGGCTAAAGGACGTCTGTTTCCATTCGGTTGGTATTACATGTTGGGTGCTTTACGGAAAAACACAGTAGTCGATCTTTACCTTATGGCAGTACATCCGGATTACCAGAGTAAGGGTGTAAATTCTATCATGTTTGCCGATTTGATGCCAAACTTCGCTAAAAACGGGTATAAGGTTGCCGAAAGTAATCCGGAACTTGAAGACAATACGAGAATGTCTTCTCAATGGGGAAGTTTTGAGAACGTCAACCACAAAAAAAGGAGAGTTTATATCAAAGACATTTAGATTAATATTAAAATTGAGCAGTAAGTAAACACTACTGCTCATATTTTTTTCAACATATTTAGGCTGTATCTGTTACATACAGATATAGTAAATTTTCTTCGTTTAAATTAAGAAGATGACACGCAAATTTGATTTTTTAGTTATTGGTAGTGGCATGGCGGGCATAAGCTTTGCTTTAAAAGCCGCTCAGTATGGTAAAGTTGCTTTACTATGTAAAACAACGCTCAGTGAAACAAATACTTCTTATGCTCAAGGTGGAATTGCATCGGTAACTTATGAGCCAGACACTTTCGAAAAGCATATTGAAGACACATTGATAGCTGGTGATGGACATTGTAACTTAGCTGCTGTAGAAAAAGTAATTAGAGAAGCCCCATCGCAAATTAATGAACTTATAAACTGGGGAATTGATTTTGATAAAAATGAAGACGGACTTTTTGACCTGCATCGAGAAGGTGGACATTCAGAACATCGAATTCTGCATCACAAGGACAATACAGGGTATGAAATACAGGAAAGCTTGATTCGTCAGGTAAAATCACATCCTGAAATTGAAGTTTTTGAGAATTATTTTGCTATTGAGATCCTGACTCAGCATCACTTGGGGCAGGTTGTGACACATCACACACCAGACATTGAATGTTATGGAGCTTACGTATTAAATCAAAGTACAAACCATATTCACACTTTTCTGTCAAAAGTAACCCTTCTTGCAACAGGAGGCATCGGAAGTGTATATTCCACAACGACAAACCCGGAAATCGCTACAGGAGATGGAATTGCAATGGCACATCGGGCACGCGGCGTAATCAAAGATATGGAATTCGTTCAGTTCCACCCAACAGGGCTATATCAACCAGGCGAACGTCCTACTTATTTAATCACAGAAGCGATACGGGGCTATGGAGCTGTATTGCGGGGAAAAGATGGAAAAGAGTTCATGCAAAAATACGACGAACGTGGTTCATTAGCACCTCGTGATATTGTTGCACGTGCCATTGACAACGAAATGAAGATTCGCGGACATGCATTTGTTTATCTTGATGTAACCCAGAAAGATGCAGAGGAAACTAAAAAACATTTTCCAAACATTTACAAGAAATGTCTCGAGGTTGGAATTGACATAACAAAAGACTTCATCCCGGTTTCACCTATTCAACATTATTTATGTGGTGGCATAGTGGTTGATCTGAATGCTAGAACCTCCATTAACCGCTTATATGCAGCCGGCGAATGCTCTTGCACTGGTCTGCACGGAGCTAATAGACTAGCTTCAAACTCATTGCTCGAAGCAATTGTATATGCAGATGCCGCCGTAAAAGATGCTGTGAAGGTAATTGATAAGTTAACGTACAATGAATCTATCCCAGAATGGAATGATGAAGGTACCTCCCTCCCCGAGGAAATGGTTCTCATAACGCAAAGCTTCAGAGAAGTAGAACAAATTATGAGTACTTATGTGGGGATCGTTCGATCTAATTTACGACTAATTCGGGCAATGAACCGATTGGAAATCCTCTACAGAGAAACAGAACATCTGTTTGACAAGTCTGTAGTTTCAAAAGAAATATGCGAACTCAGAAATGTGATTAGTGTTGCATATCTAATCATCAAGCAGGCTCTATTGCGGAAAGAGAGTCGGGGCTTACATTATACAGTAGATTACCCGGACCGGATGAGAAATGAATTTTGATCTTTTTCGAAGAGAATCTTCTTCCAATTAGGCCGATAAAAAGAATATTTACGCAACTATTCTTGATGCCGATTATTACCGATGTCCCTGTGCATAAAACGCAGTGAATTATCACAATCATCAAGGAATAAAATAATCAAATAAACACAAGTTATGATCAAACACATTGTCTTTTTTGGCTTGGCCGAGAATGCCGAAGGTAAATCAAAGCGTGAAAATGCTGAAATCATCAAATACGAACTGGAAAATCTAATCCATTCAATACCCGAAATTAAAAAAATAGAGGTAGGTATTAATACCCCGGATGCTCCTAAAACGAACTTTGATATAGCACTATATACTGAGTTTGAAAATCTGAAAGCTCTTGATATCTATCAGGAACATCCTGCACATAAAAAAGTAGCAGCCTATATTGGAAAAGTAAAAATATCCCGGGCTGCCGTAGACTATGAAGTCTGACAACAGCCAATCTTCACGGCCCAAATATACAGCTTATTATCAATAAGCTATTCGTAAGTGCAGTTCGTAGTTATCTAATATTTCAGTTTGGACTAAAATATTTGACGATTTGCACTTGCAATACAAAAAAATATATTTATTTTTACGCCAATTAATTTTAGCTGTTAACTCTAAAAAAACAAAATCTATGTCAGTGAATAAAGTAATTTTAGTCGGTCATGCCGGGAAAGATCCCGAAGTTCGCTATTTAGACAAAAATGTGGCTGTTGCCAATTTTACATTAGCAACCACAGAAAGAGCTTTTACTATGCAAAATGGTACACAAGTTCCCGAACGTACTGAATGGCACAACATTGTAGCATGGCGGGGTCTTGCCGAATTAAGCGAGAAGTATATTAGAAAAGGAAGTCAATTGTACATCGAAGGAAAAATTCAAACCCGCTCATGGGAAAAGGATGGAATCAAACGTTATACAACTGAAATCTATGCCGACACCATTCAGCTTCTTGGGAAAAAAGCTGAAAGCAACGATGCTATTAATACGGTTGCAACACCAACTGAAACCAATCTGGCTCCTCCTCATGCCGAAGATGATCTTCCTTTTTAATATTTAGATAAATACAAAAAGCCACTTCAATTTCAGAAGTGGCTTTTTGTATTTAAATGACAGTTTCATTTTGCTTGGCTTTCTGAGAAACCCGCTTCCTCACTGGTTTCGGCATTAGTAAAAGGAGCCAGAAACGTAATCAGAAATGATGGAATTGTCGCTACCAAGACCCAAATGAAAAATAGTTTATACCCTAAGAAGTCACTGATATAGCCACTCAACATAGATGGAATCATAAAACCGAGCGCCATAATACCATCTGCAAAAGCATAATGAGCCATTTTATATTTTCCAGGAGAGATTTGTTGCATAATATAAAGAGTGAGCCCTACAAAACCAAAACCATAACCGAAATATTCGAGAACAACAGCTGCTCCAATGGCAAAAAGACTTTCGGGTTGAATGATTGCCAAGACACAATAAACAGCGAAGGGAATATTAAAACAAAAACAGAGTACCTTTAATGTCTTTTTTAAACCTCTTTTAGAAGTGTAGTATCCGGCTAAGATAGATCCAAACACAAAAGCTATAGCTCCGAATAATCCGTAAACAAGTCCGATTTGCGAAGTGCTAAGTCCAAGTCCTCCCTGATCCCTAGCCGCTTTGAAAAATAACGGAGCTATTTTTATTGCAAATCCCTCTGCAAAGCGGTAAAAAATCACAAAAAGAATACTCATTAAAATATTTTTCTTCTGAAAAAATGTAATTGCCACATCCCTTAATGTACTCAAACCTGCCTTAAATGATTTTACATCATTTGAAGAACCACCGGTTGGCAGCATTTTAAAGTGATAAAAGGACAAAAGAACCATTATAACTCCATATATTCCCATAACAATTGTCCACGCATTCACTACACCAAACTTTTGCTCGAGTTCCCCTGCCAGATAAACCAAAGCACCTCCTGATAAAATTTTAGCAATATTATAAAAGGCACCCTGCCAACCTACATATTTTGCCTGATCTATTGGTGAAAGTTCATTGAGATAAATTCCTACCGTTGCAATATCATGAGTTGCACCACTAAAACCAATAATTGCCATAAAAGCAATTGAATAAGCGAAGAAATCTGGCAAATGCAACGAAAAAGCAACCAATGCAAAAGTAATTCCAGTTATCATTTGAGTAGCTACTACAAAATGTTTCTTAGTCTTAAACATTTCCAAAAGAGGACTCCACAAAGGTTTAAGCGTCCACGGGAGCATGATTAATGATGTCCAGAATGCTATTTTGGCATCAGAAATTCCTAAATTTTTAAACATTAAAGATGAGGCTGAGGCCAATGCAACAAAGGGTAACCCCATCGCAAAATAAACCGAAGGTACCCATGTAGCAGGGTGTTGTTTTTCTTTTTCGTCCATTTCTATTAAAAATATGTAAGTTGGTAAGTATATCAGAAATATTATTTAAATATTTAGCAAAAAGAGTATCAACGGCAGTTTTCTTTGAACTCCAATCTAGGAGAATCACTTTTCCCAAAAATCTACACCGTTCTAATTTTTATATCAATCCTAACATTTTGGCACGCGCAAGCATGCATGCTCCGACTACGCCTGCTTTATCACCAAGTTTACTCAATTTTATCGAAGTATCTTTACTTACTAAGTTTAATGAGTACTTCTTTACAGCACTTCTGATAGGTAAAAGTAAAAAATCTCCAGTCAGAGCCACCACCCCACCTATAATGACAAGTTCCGGATTAAATAAATTTATGAGCCCGGCTATATGCTTGCCCAATGTATTACCAACTTCCTCAACCAACTCAATAGCAAGCATATCCTCTTTTAAAGCAGCTTCAATTATATCTTCCTGAATAATAGTTTCTCCCTTTTTTATTCGCTCTTCGAGAATAGATGTATTCCCCTCTGCAATTTTCTCTAAAAATCGACGATGAATAAACGAACCCGAAGCCTGAGTTTCAAGACACCCTTTTTTACCACAATGGCAAATAATTTCATTATCAAATGCATTTAAATGTCCAAACTCACCGGCAAATCCAGATTTACCATAGTATAATTTACCGTCTATAAATATGCCCAAACCCAGACCCCAACTGACATTGACAAAAATGATATTTTTTTCGCCATTCACTACTCCATTTATATATTCGCCATAAGCCATTGAACGTGAATCATTATCTATCGTTACATGCATACCAAGTCTCTCCTGAAATATCTCGGTCAATGGTTTTTCATTAAAGAAATAGAGGCTATAACTGTGTCCGGTTTCCGTGTTAACCCTTCCTGACATATTTATTCCGGCACTTAATATTTTAGGCTTGGGTACAGAAACATTATCAACAAAATCACTAATGATACTGCAAAGTTTATCAAAACTATCCTGTGTATTTTCATAATAGAATGGGATACTTAATTTCGATTCAACCATATCTCCTTTGAAGTTAATCAAAGCTATATTTATTCTGAAACGCTTTATATCAACGCCCAAAAAATAGCCTGAGTCTGGGTTAACTCCATAAACATTAGGCCGACGCCCACCATTGGTTTCCTGCTTTCCAAAATCAACAACATATCCTTCATCTATCAGTTCACCAACTAGCTTCGTTACTGTAGGTACACTTAGGTCCATTTCTTTCCCTAAATCAGCCAAAGTATTCTCACCATTATTAATATAGTAGCGTATAATATTAATTTTGAATATGGCGCTCTTCGATCCAAGTTCAATTTCTTCAATAAATGTATGTTTCATAGATAATATTTTTTTTTATGAACGTGCAAATATAATTCATTTTTAATAATTACAAACAAATAAATTCCAGATTGAAATTTAATTTGCTAACTCGATATAAATATAAATCACAAAATCAATCGGTTACAAATATACGAAAAATATTTTGTAAAAACACGATAGTTAGTAAAATATTTTAATTACTTTTGTCTCGTTGATAAAATAATATTATGATTTAAGAATTAATCGATCAAAACAACATTTTTAAACAAATTCTTAATTCAAATTTTCTATTTGATCTTACGTCACATTCTCATTATAAAAAATGATGAGAATGAATCAGGAATCAATTTCATACTTTACGGAACTAGAAAAGACATGTTGCACTAGACAAAAAAAATAAGCGAATCTTATTCTGCATTTACATTAATTCGACATTTAACCATATAACAAACACAAAAAGAAATGAAAATCAAAGCCACATTTTTAGATGAAATCAGTCATGATATACCCCACCAAAACTGGGGCCCAAAAGAATGGGATGCTGATTTCGCATACATGAAAGACATCGGCATAGAAATGGTCGTTCTAATTCGATCTGGCTACAAGCGTTGGCAAACATTTCCATCGAAGGTGCTTAGCAAAAGAGAGAAGTGTTATACACCACCCATTGATTTGGTAGAGCTCTTCCTAAGCCTTAGCGATAAGTACGGAATGCAATTTTACTTTGGGCTATATGACTCAGGTAGATATTGGGTTGATTCTGAATTTTGGGTAGATGGGAATTATGAACGAGAAGTAGAAGTAAATAAAGAACTTATAGATGAGGTATGGAGCACATACGGACATCACAAGTCATTTGCAGGATGGTATCTGTCGCAAGAATGTAGCCGTAACAATGGTAAAATAATAGAAATATTTGCTCAGTTGGGGCGATATTGCAAGAATGTCTCTTCCGGGTTGCCTGTACTTATTTCACCCTATATCGATGGAAAAAAGAATATCAGTCAATATACCAATGAAACGTCGCGGACCGAAGCAGTCACTTTTCAAAGTCATGAAAAAGAATGGGACGAAATATTTGCTGGAATACAAGGAGCTGTAGATATTGTAGCATTTCAAGATGGTCATGTAGAATACGATGAACTAGTAGATTTTCTAAAAATAAACAAGCGTTTGTGCGACAAGTACGGTTTAGCTTGTTGGACCAATTCAGAAACCTTCGACCGGGACATGCCAATTAAGTTTTTACCAATTAAGTGGGAGAAATTAAAATTGAAATTAGAACTAGCAGCTGAAGCCGGTATCGAGAATGCAATTACTTTCGAGTTCTCACATTTTATGAGTCCCCAATCGGCCTATTTGCAAGCCGGACATTTGTATAATAGGTATCGAGAATATATTGAACAATAAAACATGAGATAAATATGAATTTTAAGAGATTAGCAAAACAATACAAAGATGAATTACTGAATAATGTAATGCCATTTTGGCTTGAAAACTCACAAGATGGAGAGTTCGGTGGATATTTTAGTTGTTTAGATGACACCGGAAAAGTCTTTGACACAGATAAATTCATTTGGCTACAAGGTCGAGAGGTTTGGATGTTTGCCATGCTATACAACAAGGTTGAAAAACGTCAGGAATGGTTAGATTGTGCAATACAAGGTGGAGAGTTTCTAAAGAAATATGGGCATGACGGCGATTATAACTGGTATTTTTCGGTTACACAAAAAGGGGAGCCTCTGGTGGAGCCATACAATATTTTCTCCTACGCATTTGCTTCTATGGCTTTCGGACAATTAGGATTAGCAACAGGAAACAAAGAGTATGAACAAATTGCAAAAATTACATTTGAAAAAATACTTTCAAAAGTAGATAATCCTAAAGGAAAATGGAATAAAGCGCATGCCGGAACCCGGAACCTAAAGAATTTTGCACTACCTATGATTCTTTGTAATCTGGCATTAGAAATTGAATATCTGTTAGATAAAGATTTTCTATTAGAGACTATTGAAACCTGTATACATGAAGTAATCGAAGTGTTTTATCGTCCGGAACTAGGTCTGATCGTTGAAAATGTAACTATTGATGGTGAACTCTCTGACACATTTGACGGGCGGCTACTAAATCCGGGACACGCTATTGAGGCTATGTGGTTTATTATGGATTTAGGAGAACGATTACATCGCCCTGAATTGATTCAGAAAGCAACCGATATTGCATTGAAAATGGTAAAACACGGTTGGGATGAAAAATACGGAGGTATCTATTATTTCATGGACAGAAAAGGTTGTCCACCCCAGCAATTGGAATGGGATCAGAAACTTTGGTGGGTTCACATAGAGACCTTGATAACAATGATAAAAGGCTACCAGTTGACAGGTTCGAAAGAATGTTTAGACTGGTTCGAAAAAATCCATGATTATGCGTGGTCGCACTTTAAAGATAAAGAAAATCCGGAATGGTTTGGTTATATGAATCGGCAAGGTGAAGTTCTACTTAATTTAAAAGGCGGGAAATGGAAAGGTTGCTTCCATGTACCACGCGGGATGTACCAATGTTGGCAGGTACTCGAGAAAATAAAACAAAAAAGGTAAAAGGTAAAAGGTTGTAAGCAGATTTAAGTGTTGGTATTAACAAATTAGAAGAATAAAAATAAACTTCCTTTAAATAATTATTATTAATTCAAATTTATGAAAGACTTCAACTTATCAAAACTGCACCTACGAGGCAACAGATGTCTCGTTCTGCTATGGATGTTGTGTTGTGCATTTATTGTAAATGCACAAATAAACATTCAGGGAAAAGTGAAAGATACCAATGGCGAGCCACTTATAGGACTTAGCGTAATGGTTAAAGGTACAACAGTTGGAACAATTACCGATGCAAGCGGCCATTTCTCCATTAAAGCACCAAATCAAAAGTCCGTATTGGCCTTTTCATTTGTAGGCTATGTTAAGCAATTTGTTCCGGTTGGAACAAATAAAGAACTTACAATTATCATGCAAGAAGACAATGCACTTCTTGACGAAGTGATGGTGGTAGGTTATGGCACTCAAAAGAAAAGCACATTGACAGGATCTGTTTCTCAGATCAAGGGAGATCAATTACTAACAACCCCATCAACCAATGTTTCGAGTTTATTGGGAGGTCGTGTAGCCGGCATCCAGTCCGTGCAAACTTCTGGTCAGCCAGGTTCCGATCAGGCAGCATTAACTATTCGTGGTTCAATATATAGTGCAACTTATATTGTTGACGGTATGCCGCGGTCTATCAACGACATCGACCCGAATGATATCGAGACAATATCTGTTTTAAAAGATGGAGCTGCAGCTGCAGTTTATGGATTAAAAGGAGCCGGTGGAGTAATCATCGTTACTACGAAGAAAGGACATGTAGGTAAGTCGCAGATTACTTATAACGGTTCATTGGGTATTTCACGAAACGCAAACTTTCCGAAATTTTTGGATGGTCCCAGCTTTGCCTTATATTACAATAAAGGTTTAGAAATGGATGGGAACAGTCCTGTTTTTACTAAATCTCAGATTGCCAAAATGACGAATGGCGATGATTCTGATGGCTGGGGAAACACAAACTGGATGGATGAAATATTTGGAACCGGACAAAATCAACAGCACAGCGTAACCGTACAAGGAGGAACTGAAAATTTGAAATACTTTACTTCGTTAGGCTATTTAGATCAAGCCGGGAACATCAAGAACTACACCTACAAACGCTACAACATGCGTGCTAACATTGATGCTAATATTGCGACAAACTGGAAGTTTAGCCTCGGCATAGCCGGTCAGGTTGGAAGAAAACAACGACCCGGTTACGAAGCAGGTTCAGCAGGAACAGACACAGATGGTACAGATGGAGATTCCTGGATGACTATCGTGAATCAGGCCATCAACAGCCATCCATATCTACCTAAGACCTATAACGGATTGGACGTAGCAACTCCCAATGGAAGCAATCAACCTAACAGTCCATTGGCAGCCATAAACAAATCCGGTTTATACAAGACAAACAGTCAGGATATACAATCAAATATCAGTTTACAATACGATGTTCCGGGTATAAAAGGCCTTAATTTTAAGGTTACGGGGTCATATGACTTCGAAACCTCAAGAAACAAAAATCTTGATACTCCCTATTATGTTTCAATGGCCAGAATACCAGATTCATCAACTTCAGATATAAGTTTTAATAAGGTTATTGATGCACGTGGAAAGACTTATTATAAATTAGGCGAAGGAGATGCTGAATACACTCAACTAGTAGGACAGGGAAGTGTAAACTATGCTACTACTATTGCAAAAAAACACCATGTTGATGCAATGGTTTTGACTGAAATCCGCGATTATAAATCGAACAGTTTTGGTGCTTATGGACAAAGTACCAGTCCGGTATTTGAATCATTACCGGAACTGGGATTTGCACAACCAGCAGACGACAAGTCTATTGAAGGTAAAAGCGATCAGACAAGAAGCATTGGCTACGTTTTCAGAATGAAGTATGATTATGATGACAAGTACCTGGCTGAGTTTACCGGACGATACGATGGTTCGTATAAATTCTCCGGAAATGTAGGCGGAAAACGTTGGGGATTCTTCCCTTCACTTTCAGTTGGATGGAGAATATCGGGAGAAGACTTTATGAAAAATTTCAATTTTATCGACAATCTGAAAATCCGTGGATCAGTTGGTATGCTCGGTAACGATGGAGTCAAGGCCTACTCTTATTTGAACACCTATGACTTTAGAGAAAAATCAACAAGCATTGGTGGAAATCTTGTGAATTCCCTATATACAACCGGCTATGCAAATCCTAATTTAAGTTGGGAACGTACACTATCCTACAATGGAGGTTTTGATCTTACTCTATGGAAAGGTTTGCTGGGAGTGGAGTTTGATGCATTCTATAATTATACTTATGATATTCTTACAGAAATGGGGTCAAACTATGCACCATCCATGGGTGGATATTATCCATCCTACGAGAACTATAAAAGAATGGATACAAAAGGGGTTGAAGTTACTCTGACACATCGGAACCATATCGGAACAGGTAAAAACACCTTTAATTTTGGTAGCAGTGTAAATTTCACGTTCGCAAAAAGCCGTTGGTTGCGCTATCCCGATAGCCCAAATACTCCGGATTATGCAAAGATAACAGGAAAGGCTGTTGGAACTCTATTTGGTTGGGTTGCCGATGGACTGTACCAAACCGAAAAAGAGATTGACAATTCACCATGGCCATTTGGAAATAGACCACGTACAGGTGACATTAAATACAAAGATTTAAATGGTGATGGAACTGTCGATTATCAGGACAAGGCATTTGTTGGAAAATCAAATAAACCGGAATTAGTTGCAGGGATTAACCTGTTTGGCGATTGGCACGGATTTGATTTCAATGTTCAATTCACCGGAGCTGCAATATGCGAAGTGTCTATGACCGGAACTTACTACAACGGCTATGACGACAATACCATCTACACAAAAACATTCAACGGAGGAGCAAATTCACCTGTCTATTTAGTTGAGAACGCATGGCGTCCAGATAATACCGGCGGAACATATCCGCGTCTGACTATAAATGATCCTCATAATAACAATGGATTGGCTTCTACATTTTGGTTCCGTGATGGAAAGTACATCCGTTTAAAATCAGCTCAGATTGGCTATACGCTTCCGGCTTCACTCATGAGAAAGGTCGGAATCACCAAAACAAGAATTTATGTTCAGGGATCTAACTTATTTACATTATCCGGATTACCACAGGGTATTGATCCAGAATCGCCAAGCGTAAATAACGGATACTATCCTCAACAAAAAACATTTATGACAGGTATTACTCTCACATTCTAAATTTAAAGATATGAAAACTATAAATATAAAGATAGTAAGCGCAGCAATAATATGCTGTTCACTTAGTCTCATTGGGTGTAGCGATTATCTGGACTTGACACCTACCGACAGAGCTTCCGATAAATTAATCTGGAGCAAACCTGAATATGCAGAATTAGCTGTGAATGATTTTTACAACTCTATCAATCTATATGGTAGCTTTGAAACAAATCAATCTATTGATGGT
>Ga0302170_10000089_pt1 | contig 33067 bp, 17 predicted proteins | sample I_Fen_N2_1_FD_193492 | JGI IMG/M metagenome (GOLD analysis project Ga0302170, IMG submission 193492) | Peat permafrost microbial communities from Stordalen Mire near Abisko, Sweden - I_Fen_N2_1 | ecosystem: Environmental > Terrestrial > Soil > Wetlands > Permafrost | place: Sweden: Abisko...
TAGCCAGCAAAAAAGTATTATCCGATCACATTATCTGGTCAAAATCTTCGGGAATATCCTGGCAGGGTGATGGATTTTATTATAGTGCGTACGATGCACCAGAACCAGGTAAAGAATATTCAAATAAAAACGAATATGAAAAGGTATATTACCATACTGTGGGTCAATCCCAAAGTAAGGATAAATTAATTTATGAAAACAAGAAGTTTCCCTTGCGTGAATGTTATCCAATTGTAACTGATGATGAAAAATACCTCTTTATTTCAGAAACTGAAACCACTACAGGGAATGAATTATTGATGAAAGACTTAAGTGTTCTCAATTCCCAATTTGAATTACTGGCTCCCGGATTTGAGAATGATTATACAGTTGTGGATCATGTGAAAGGAAAAATATATATCCTCACGAACTGGAAAGCTGCTAAAAAACGTTTAATGGAAGTTGATCCGACAAATCACTCCCGTGAGAACTGGAAAGAAATTATACCTGAATCGGAGAATGTCCTCGAAAGAACAACCATTATCGGGGGTAAAATACTTGCAGAATATATGAAAGATGCAACAAACCATGCTTATGGTTTCGATCTGACAGGAAAAAAACTATACGAGATTCCTCTTCCAACTTTAGGAACATTAAGCGGTTTTTCAGGGGATAAAGATGATAACGAAGCATTTTACATTTTTAATTCGTACACCTTCCCTCCCACAGTCTTCAGGTTTAATGCTGCGAATAATAAGTCGGAAGTATTCCATAAAACCGAAGTGGCTTTTACCCCGGAAGATTATGTCAGTGAACAGGTTTTCTATACCAGCAAAGACGGGACGAAAGTACCTATGTCCATTACCTATAAAAAAGGCATGAAAAAGGATGGAAAAAACCCCCTGATGCTTTATGGATATGGAGGCTTTAATATCAGCTTAAACCCGACATTCAGTGCATACCGTATTCCGTTCCTTGAAAACGGAGGGATCTATGTGGTAGCAAATATCCGTGGTGGAGGTGAGTATGGGGAAGCATGGCATATGGCTGGTACAAAAATGCACAAACAGAATGTATTTGATGATTTCATTTCCGCTGCCGAATTCCTGATTTCCAAAGGATATACCTCCACGAAGAAACTGGCCATTGACGGAGGTTCTAACGGCGGTTTATTGGTTGGAGCCTGTATGACCCAATGCCCCGATTTATATGCTGTAGCGATCCCCGAAGTAGGCGTATTGGATATGTTACGTTATAATCAGTTCACCATCGGCTGGTCATGGACCAGTGATTATGGGAACAGCCAGGAAAGCAAGGAAATGTTCGAATACCTCAAAGGGTATTCCCCCTTGCACAATGTAAAGCACGGTGTTAAATATCCTGCCACTCTGGTGATGACCGGTGATCATGATGATCGGGTTGTACCTGCCCATTCTTTTAAATTTGCAGCAACCTTACAGACAAACAATGCCGGAACAGCTCCAACATTAATCCGGATTGACTCCAAAGCTGGTCATGGTGCGGGCAAACCAGTTGGGAAGATGATCGATGCACAATCAGATATTTGGTCGTTTGTTATGTATAATCTGGGAATGAATCCAAAATTTTAATACGTTATAATTTTTAATATCAGGTTAATAGCTCTAAATAAAATGGATTTATGACCTAATCCTTGATTTTTTCGCTCAAAAACTTGTTCAGATAAGCCAAAAAGGCTATCTTTGCACCGCTTTAAAAGCATGGCGGGATAGCTCAGTTGGTTAGAGCGTCGGATTCATAACCCGGAGGTCACGAGTTCAATTCTCGTCCCCGCTACTGTCGAGGACTTATCACTTTTATTAGTGGTAAGTCCTTTTTCTTTATCCTCTATATTATCTGATATTGAACGCTTTAATGCGAATAAACTATTCACTTTTGAAGTTAGATATTGACGATTTTTAGTATCAATGACTAAACCGTCTGGAAATAGTACTTTTTGTATCCTTTTTTTATTACCTATACTTGCTGAAACCCAATGTTTACTTATGTTTTGTGTAAATTCAACTGATTTATTTAGTTGACTTTTCAAGTTAGATATTTTATTTTCACTGATATCGTCTTTAGGTCCAATTTCGCATATTTGGGTATTAATTTTTGTCAATAGTCTATTATATAATTCGTATTCTATTTCTTTGAAGGCGAATCTTTCTTCTAAATTTTCCTTTTTATTTTTAAGTTCTGTTAGTTGTTTCTTGACTAAACTATCTTCATTTCTCTTTTCTTTCGATACCGAACCTAACATTTTTTCAAGTTGAATTTTGAATAAATCAAGAAATTTATCGTCTAATTGGTATGAATCCAACAAATCGACAAACATTTCATGTGCCCCTTTATTTTTTAATCGCGAAAGAGGTGTTGAAGTATTAATGCATGAGCCATTACAATTCTGACATTTATAATAATGGAGTTTTTTTGCTTTATGTTCGTATGAAGTCAATTTATTGCCACAAACACTACAAAACAAATGACCAGTCAACGGTCTTTCTTCTGGTTGCTTTACAACTGTATAACCTTGTTTTCTATTATTAATTATATCTTGAACTTTTAAAAAAAGTTCTTTACTAACCATTGCTTCATGATTACCCTCAATAACATTACCCTTTAAAAGTTTATTTGCGATAAGTCCGCAATAGAAAATATTCCGCCACATAGCACTTATCCTTTGTGAAGTAATTTCTACACCTAGTTCTTTCAATCTTCTAATAATTTCTACGTCAGTTTCGCCCTCACTCTTCCACTGCCATGCAAGTTGTAGTTTCTTACCAACTTCATTCAATCTAATATTTTGTTGCATTGACCTTTTATCAAAATCATGCACCCTAGTTCCATAATGATCATAACCCATTGGGGCAACACCTAACCAATTACCTGCTTTCAAGAATGACTCCATTCCTGGTATCGTATGTTCAAGTCTTGTTATATTTTCTTCACGGGCTGAAAGAAGTTTTCTATAAATTTCAAGCTGACCTTTTTCAGTTGTTGTATCCATTCCTGAGATTGCTTCAATTAAATGAACGCCAAGTTCATTGACTAAATATTCAGCAAGCCCAACACCGCTTCCACCTGACCTTGAAAATCTATTCATTTTATAGATAATTACTGCAAAAGGCCTTCTACGTGATTTCTGAATAGCGTTGATTAGCTTTTGAAACTCTTTTCTTGTGAAATCTTCTTTTGCACTTTCATATATACCTCCAAATGGATGAATAATATCATATCCATTTTCTTCAGCATATTTCTTTATATCTTGTTCTTGATTAAGTAAACTATAATTATCTTTTTGGTCAATACTGCTAACACGAGTATAAGACCAAACTTCTTTTGAACTGTTTGTTTTTACTTCATTTTTCTTTCCAAACTTTTGGAATTTTATTAATTTATTTTTTTCCATCTCATATTTATATTATTTTATTCTGTGATAATTTTTTTGGCTAATAATGCCAAGTCAAATATCAAATCTGATATTTTCTCAATTTCTACTTCAGTTAGATAATCGAACTGTTCAAATTGTCTGATTTCATTTTTCGTCAATTTATTTTCAAGGTATACTTCTTTATACAAATCTTTGTCTTCATCGTACATTCATTTTGGGATTGTTTTTTTCCAAATACATTGGTAAAAATCATTTTTTAAAACGATTCAAACTATATAGTATCCTCTTCAAAGAAAGTTTAAGAAAAAAATCAAAATAGTTTATTGACGATAAGACAGTAAACTTTAGGATTTACAGTTGCACTTTATAAATACTTATTCCCAAATGTATACTTATAACATCCAATCAAACATTGTACAAGAAAATACTTTTTTTGAACAAATTGAGCTAGAATACATTAAAGTATACCAGATTACTAAATTCTACTATTAATCAATAATTCCGATTTCGTATTTTCGCACTGGAATTTTCTTATAATATGATTTATAGTTGAGATTTCACTATTAGCATAAAGTTCTATTGAAAGAAATACTGAAATACCTCAAAGGTTAACATACAGACAAAAAAACTAAATTCTAAGTCTAATCGAAATGGTAAGTATCGTTGACGCTATGGTTGTAATAATTTATTGCAATTAACAATTTAGTTTGTAAAAATTTAAATTCTATACCCCTCTGAGTCGATTCTTGTTAGAAAAGTATGTAAGAGTGTAATTGAATTCAACAAATATTTTATGAAATAAATTATTAGCAAACAATCAGATGTTGAATTGTAGTTCATACCTAAGGAACTTAACTTGACTCTCAAACAAATTTTAGATTTCCATTTTTGCTAGGATTTCATAAAGAGGAGAAATTAATAAACGTATTAAATGCTTATGTAAATTATAGAATAATAGAAATTATAAACCAATAACCTTATTTACCTATGACATTAAGAGAAAATATGCGTGCAGCAGCATATTATATAGTCAATGAACACCATTGTAGTCCCTCAGCACTTCAAAGAAAGATTGGAATTAATTATCTTACAACATATTCCATTTTGGACATTCTTGAACGCATGGAAATACTCACACCATTTGATGGTCAAAGGAGTTAACGGAAAGTTCTCATTAATTCAATTGAAGAACTAGAAGAGAAGTTGGATATTCTGTTTTAAGATTTAATTGTGGATTGAGGCTAAAATTCATTTCAGTCCTTTTTATTTAGTCGAAATCTTATTTGCACAACAAAGGACATTAGACTTAGAACATAAATCTCACCAGAACAGTATTTAATCTCGTTCTGGTGAGTTTTTCTTCTTAAGACATAGATTTTCTTGTTGATTGTAAAATAACTCAAATAACGAGAGATTATGTATTAGCAAAATAGTAAAATCGATACAAAAAACTGAATAACAATTTTTAAAATCATTTAGGGAAGTTATCCTTCTCGAAAATGAGGTTTTTACACACTTAACTAAAAGATTAATATAAAGTTAAATAGTTGAATATATTTACATTAGCTTTCTTTTAGGTTCATGATAAGTAAATAGATATTATTCTCGGATAGAGATGGTTTCTGAACCTTGTCCATTTCATCCCAAGCTGTCTAAACGTTATGTTTTTGCAAATTATCTGTTATGATTTAGTCTCAAATTTTCTAACTTCATTTTGACTGCATTTGACTTCGCTATGTCATGCAATTATTTCATATTCAAAATTACACTTTATTTTTTGATTAAGTAAGTGAAACAATATAATGTCTTGTTTTATTATTCTTGAAATTCGACCTCTCCCTTTGCCCTCTCCAAAGAAGAGAATGATAGAGCTATGAGTTGATGTAGTTTTATTAAAAAAACAGGGAACTGTTTATTTCCTATTACTTCTATGTTGTATTCCAAATATCAAGAGTATTATTATTTTTTATTAAAATCCAATATAAAAACTCATTATCTTTGTTTTCAGAAAGTTGAAGAGGAAATAGGCTCTGCTGGAGAGCAACCTATTAGCAATAATCTTTTTGCGTTATACAGTAAACTTGAAGGAGCTGGCATTTTGCTGTCTTTTTTTTTACTATCCACTGGATCACTCTTGAGCATTTGTTCTTTTTGTGTTGTTGGAACATCTGCCAGATTAATCACTATGCTGTGAATTCCAAGTTCTTCTTGTTTATAATGTGCCGATAGATCACAAAAACCAGCTTCGTAAGCCGAAAAATAATTCCCATTGGGAAAATACATCTAAGATATTCCAATAAAGCCTCTGGTTTGGGAGGACCACTAAAGGTCTTATGATGTAAACTGTCTGTGTAAATAGAGGTGTTCCAACTTTTCAAATGAACATCTAATCCGACAAAAATATTTTGCCCTTCATAATTTAATTCTTTTCTTTGTGTTTGCATAAGTTACTCGATTATTATAGTTTAAGTGTGACGACTCAAAGTTATAATACTCTTGCGACTTATGCATTTTTTGCTTACATTATTTTTAGATAACAAACATAGGGACTTAACATAAAACTTCTTTAAGATAAACTGATTAAGATTTATATCATAAATTACAAACAAATAAGTTAGTTTGCCTACAGTTTTTAGATAGTTTATCTCTCTTTTTTGAAAAAGAATACTATATTTTTGTCAACATTATTTATCTAATCAACTGTTTAAATTTAATATTATGAAAACAAAAAAATTACTCTCGTTTTTAACACTTATGGTTTACTCAAGTATAGCTTGGGCTCAAACCGCACCATCAACCCCAGTAATTACCGGTATAACTGGTAACAGTGCATTATCCATATCTTTTACTGCTGGCAACGATGGTGGTTCTACTATTACAAATTATATGTATTCAACTGATGGAGGCGCGACCTTTTTCGCCCGTAACCCAGCATCTGTAGCAAGTCCGATTTTAATTACTACTTTATCAAATAACGGGACAACTCCATTAACAAGCGGAGCATCGTATGACGTTCAGATAAAAGCAGTAAATGCTATTGGAACAAGTGATGCTTCTGCAACTAGTTCCGCAACTTACGTTTTACTTGGTGGAGGAGATGGTACTCAGTCAAATCCGTATAAAATTAGCGCTTCGACTGATTGGGCAGCTCTCAAAGCTAAAGTTATTGCATCGACTCCGGCAAACTGGCCATATTGTGAACTTACGAATGATGTTGATTTGACTGCTTTGCCAAATTATAATTTTATGATTCAGAATTCATTTCATGGTGTTTTGGATGGCAAAGGTCATAAAATGATAAATTTAAAAGTTGGGAACATTACAACTCCCTTAGCCAATAACCTCCCTTCATTATTTTTCAATTTGAATAGTGCCACTATAAAAAATGTTGAATTAAGTGTGGATTTTTATGCGGGAGTAACGAGTAATCCTGGTTATACCTTTTCAGGAGGTATTGCTGCAGCAGTAGATGGCAATAGCAACATTCTAAATTGCAAGGTTACTGGAAGTATTAATATTACAAATTCTGGTGCTGCATCCAAAGTAAATGGTGTTAGGGTTGGTGGTATTGTAGGTGCTGCGAATGCAACTGCCATATTAAATATTATTAATTGTGTAACTAATTTGAATCTAAAATCTATTTCAACAACAACTTCTACCAACACTTCTTTCTACGGTACTCCATCGTGTGGAGGTATTTTAGGAGATAATGCTTCTGGAGCAACGATCTATATAATAAATTGCAATGCCGCTGGTTCAGTCTATGCGATGTCAAACTTTAATGCACCTCTTGTTGGAGGTCTACTTGGGGAAAGAGCAGCTAGCTCTACGACTGATTGTTTTATTTATAATTGTCTAGCAACTAATACAGTTGAAGGATACAATAACTCAACATCATCTACATTGGGTTGTTTTACGGGTGGTATAGTAGGGAATATGAGTTCGAATGCCGGGAATCAACAAATTAAGAACTGCATTGCAATGAATCCAAGTATAAAATCATTTGTAAGCAATTCGACTGTAAATCCAACAGTTAACCGAATTTCAACTAAATTATCAAACTCAGTTCTTGCTAACAACTATGCTAAAAGTGATATGCAATTAATAGCTTATACCGGGTCCGCTGATGGAACCATACTTACTGGAAGTCCAATAACAATAACTCCTGCGAACGATCCATATGATATAAATGGGGCCGATTTGGATCCAAACACGGAAACACAAGCTTACTCATTATTGAATGCATATGTTACAGCTAATCCTATCTATAATGGGCTTACACTCAATTTATGGAGTAAAACTACAGGAATAAATTCCCTAAATTCAGAAAAACAATTAAATTTTATAGTTAATAATGGTGAATTAAAAATATCTGGAATATCTGGTTCTAAACTTTTGAGCATTTATTCAATCACCGGAAAAATATTTAAACAAATTTTGGTTTCGGATTCATATTCCACGTCATTACCGAAAGGGGTTTACATTCTTAAAGTAGTTGGTTTTGCTTCAGGTAAAATAGTAGTTTATTAATTTCAACAATAATTACCCGAAAGTCCAGAATCTCATCCACAGAAGTTAGAAAAGCATAACGAAAATTTTGCTTAGTAACTTTTGTGGTGATATATCTAATTTATAATTCCTTTCAAACTTAAAGAAACAAAATATGAAAACAAAAAAAATATTTTTTTTAAATCTAATTCTAATCTGCTTCCTTTTTCCATTTTCGAATATTCAAGCTCAGGAAACAATGCCTAAATGGGTTGTAGAAATGGGAAACCAGAGAGCCGAAAATATGGCAAAAGATTTAGGACTTACGCCAGAACAGCAAAAATTTATTGCAAATGAAATGGCTATAAGATATCATAATAATAGCCAAATGGCTAAAGATCTGACCACACTGGAAGAAAAGAAAGCCGTTTACCAATCAAATAACGAAGTGTATTTTAAAAATATTGCAGCTTTTTTCCCTAAAGATTTAGTTGTGAAAATAAAAAAATGGGAAATGGATGATTGGAAGAAGAAACAAAATGCCAAATGAAACATAACTAACTAATATTTCTACTATATTTATTTTTTAATAATCATTTTATCTCAATTTGTGTATTGCTCAGAACTCTGCCCATAGAAGATGGGCAGAGTAAAAGTCTATAAAAACAAGAATTTGAATGAACTTGTTTTCAGTAGATTAGTAATGTTATTTAATTTCTAATTAATCTATGACAAAAATTACAAGAAAGAAAGGTAGTCGTTTTTTCAGCTGCCTAATGTTGGTCTTCGGATTGATAACCGTGTTTCCGCAGATTTCAACAGCACAAAATAATGTAACCGCATCAGGTACTATTATTGACGAGAAAGGGCAACCTATGATTGGTGTTAATGTCTCGGTAAAAGGAACAGGAAAAGGGATAATTACTGATATTGACGGCAAATTCACCATCCAAACAGATGCCAAATCAAGTATTGTTTTTTCTTTTATCGGCTATCAAAAACAAGAGCTGATAGCGTCCTTACTGAAAAACAGGATAGTTACTATGATTGAAGATGCCAAATATCTAGATGAGATAGTTGTAGTTGGATATGGTACGCAAAAGAAGAAGGAATTAACAGGCGCCGTTGAAAATGTAAAAGGAGAAGATTTACAAAAAGTTTCATCAGGTGATCTTGCTTCCGCTTTGCAAGGAAGAATTGCCGGTGTAAACGTACAAGCCTCAACAGGTGCACCGGGTGATGAATCCAATATTTTAATTCGTGGTGTGAGTTCAATTCAGGGAACCAATTCTCCTCTGTATATTGTTGATGGAATTCCATATGATAGTGACCCAAAATTAAGTCCGTATGAAATTGCCTCAATTGATGTGTTAAAAGACGCTGCATCGGCTGCTGTGTACGGTAGCCGTGGTGCCAACGGAGTTATCCTTATCACTACAAAACAAGGCAAAGCTGGCGAAATGAAAGTTTCGATAAATAGTTACTATGGTTTCCAGAAAATAACATCCAATTTGCCATTAATGGGAACAGAAGATTATTTGTATGCCCAAACTATACTTAGTTTAAACTCAGGAAATACGACGTTAAAAGACAATGTATTTCTTTCAACTCAAAACTACACTAAGTTTTTGTTGAATAACACCAACTGGATGAGCGAATTGCAAGTAGACAATGCACCTGTTCAGAGTCATAGTGTACAAATAATGGGAGGAGTAAATAATCTAACTTACAGTTTTACGGGAGGCTATTTTAGTCAGGATGGGAGTTTAATCAATTCCGGATATAACAGGTATAACATGCGTGCAAACATCAACTATAAAAAGGACAAATGGAATATACAAACCAGTTTAAGTTTTAATACTGACACGAAAAAAAATGCTCCTTGGAATCTAATATACAGAGCTATTGCCATGTACCCCTACTCGCAAGGATTAAGTGATACTAATCTCAATGATGTTTTAAATGTAGCAAGTACGACAGAAGGTGTTTCCGTTGGAGCTCAAATCAACAGCCTGAAAGGTAAAGATTACACTACAACCGACAATTTTAACGGGAATGTGAAGATTAGTTATAATTTTACGAATAATCTTTCATTAAGTATTATGGGTGGAGCTGTTTACGGGAATGGGAGGCGTACTCAAATTAGCCCGTTATTTTACTATATTGATAACTCAACAGGTAAAACTGTACAAGGTCAGCCTATATCTAGCCTAAGTTATACTAGTACTCGCAATGTCAATCTAATTAACGAGAATGTGCTCAATTATAAATACGATCATAATGACCACCATCTTAATTTTACGGGACTTTTTTCACTTCAGAGAACAACTTACGATATGTTTTTGGCATCCCGTACTAATTTAGTATCAAATGATCTGATAACACTTGATGCCACAACAGGTGACGCAACAGTATCGGGAAATGCCACAGCGAGGGATATCGTAAGTACAATGGGACGTTTACAATATAATTACAAGTCTCGATACCTTTTTAGTGCAAGTGTTCGTGGCGATGCTTCTTCAAGATTTTCAGCGAATAATCGTTGGGGTGTTTTTCCTTCTTTTATGGGAGGTTGGAACGTTTCTGAAGAACCTTTCTGGGAATCCATGTCAAAAACCTTCAATACTCTTAAAATAAGGGCAAGTTATGGTGAAACCGGATCTCAAAATTTTGCAGACTATATTACTTCCCCTGTATTAACGACCAATCAGGATTATGCTTTGGGGAAAGAATCAAGTGATGTACTATTGGTAGGTACTACTCAGACTGCATTTACGAATGTGAATGTAAAATGGGAAACATCAATAACTAAAAATATAGGTCTTGATTTGGGATTTTTTAAGAATGCTCTGACTTTTACGGCCGATTATTATATAACTGATAAAAAAGATATGCTTTTCCCCGTACGGTTACCAGATTCTTCAGGAGCACAAAGTGATACGGGAGGCGATGCAACTGTGACCATGAATGTCGGGGATATGACAAATAAAGGTATTGAATTGTCTGCTTCATACAAATACTCACATCGGGATTTTCGTTTTGGAGTAAGTGCTAACTTTTCAGCGAATAGAAATGTAGTAACCAATTCTGCATCTACAACTTTATATCTAAGTAGTGGAGCACCTGTTTCAATCACAGGAGCCAATGATTATGTTACGGTTGTAAAAGAAGGCTATCCTGTGGGAGCTTTTTTTCTGATTCCAACAGAAGGAGTAATAAAGACATCAGAACAACTTGCAGCTTACAAAACAGCAACCGGTAAAACAAATGCCCAACTTGGGGATTTAATATATAAAGACACTAATGGAGATGGTCAAATTACAGATGCTGACCGTATTTATTACGGCAGTGGAGCTCCTGATTTTGAGTATGGGTTAAATTTAAATATTGGATATAAGGGATTTGACCTGTCAACACTTTGGTATGCATCTCTTGGCAATAAAATAATTAACGGGACAAAAATATACGCTTACACTATGCAAACGCATAGAGATATAGCATATCAATGGTCAACAGCAAACCCAAATTCCGACATACCCGCTGCAAGAACTGCATCTCACGACAACAATAGAGCGTACTCTGATTATTGGATTGAAGATGGTTCGTTTGTCAGGTTAAGGGAAATTACTTTTGGTTATACTTTTCCAAAAAAATTAACAAAATATATAAAAGTGAGTAAATTCAGAATTTATCTTTCTGCACAAAATCCGCTAACCTTTACACGTTATACCGGTTTTGATCCTGAAGTTGGGAATGATGGTGTTGGTTCCAGAGGTGTAGATAAAGGTAATTATCCAGTATCTTCACAATATAAAGCCGGATTACAATTAGATTTCTAACTAAAAACAACTATTAAGATGAAAAAAAATATATTATTAAAATTTCCGGCAATGTCTGCATTTATCATTGCATTGCTATTTCTTAGCGGTTGTCAGGATTTTCTTACAGAAATAAATCCAAATAAAGAAACAACAGCATCTTTCTGGAAAACACTTGATGATGCCGATCAGGGATTAACCGCAGTATACAACCGTTTCAAGGATAATACCATGTTTGGTTATGATATAGATAACTGGTCTGACTTGACCTTTCCTGGATATGGGAACAGAACAGCAACAACAGACGAACTTTACTTACATACATATACTAATTCAACAAAAACAGTTACACAAATATGGAAAGCACTTTACAACGGGATTTTCAGAGCAAACCAAGTGATTGCAGGTATGAATACCGTTTCGTATGGGGAAGCAGAGAAAGAACGTGCTAGGTATATTCTCGGGCAAGCATACTTTTTTAGAGGATTATTCTACTTTTATCTTTATAACACTTATAACAAAGGTAGTGTTCCGATTAAAGATGTCAATAATATGTATGATATTTATGTTAAGCTTAGCCATGCAACAGATGTCCGTAATTTTTACTTACAAGATTTAGACTCAGCCTATGTAATGCTACCTGATAACTGGCGAAGTTCTGCCAAAGATCTTGGTCGGGCTACCAAAGGTGCAGCAGCGGCTGTTTTAGGTCAAAGTTACCTTTATGAAAAAGATTACGCGAAAGCAGCTACTTACTTTCAGGATGTAATGAATAATACAAAATATGGAAATACAAATGGTTATCGTTTGGTTGATAATATCGGTGATAATTTTAATGTGGCTGGCGAATTAAATGATGAATCGATTTTAGAAATATGTTATTCGAAGAATTATTTAAAAGATAAAACAGGAGGCTCGGATGCAAGTGTCAGCAGTAGTTTAGCGAGAAGTATAGCCCCTCCAATTGTTGGTGGATGGCGTGTAATAATCCCTGCAGCATGGTTGGAATTTGCGTTTAGGGAAGATACAATTGATACTACCGATCCAAGGAATAAATATCCTGATGGAAGCTTACATAACTTTTCATTGCGATTATCAAAATCAATTGCCTGTACACAAGATACAACTTCCATGGTTTACGGGAAGAAACAATATTTAGTCTATTTATTTAATTCAAAAGAAACTTCTTATTATAAAAAATTTACAAATTGTGAAACATCCGGTGTAACCATGGAGGATAATTTATTATCACAATCCGGAGTCAACTTCAGGGTTATTCGTTTAGCTGACATTTATCTGTTATATGCTGAATGTATGATAAAAGGAGGTACCGATGATAACGGTGTAAACGAAGCTCTTAAATATATAAATAAGGTTCGTCATCGTTCAGCATTACGATTGTTAGGAACTTCCGGTTCAGGAGAATTTCCTGCTTCTACTCATGATAATGTAGCATATACAGCCCAATCACTTATGGATTTTCTAAAATGGAAAGAACGCCCGATGGAATTATGCCTTGAAGGATTTGCTTTGCGACATATTGATTTACGCAGGTGGGGTGGCGTGAAAGATCGGTTTGAGCTCTTATCACAGCAAGCATATGGATTTCAGGATTTTAAATACAAAAATCCTAGTGGAGCAACTGTCACTGATTGGTATTCGACTCTTATAAGGGTATACCCGCCTCTACCTGCTCTTTATGTTACGGAGTTTGCCAAAGCAGCTCAAAGCTATAATTCAGAATCGGATTATTTCCCCATCCCAAGTGGAGAAGAAACAGCTAATCCTGAACTTTATAAATAATAAAACAAATGAATCGAATGAAAAAGATCAATATCCTTTATACGGTCATCGCTTTGTCAGCCTCATTTTTATATAGCTGTCAACAAGAATACGAAGCTCCGAATCAGTTTAGTGATATAATGTACACTACCTCATACGGAACCATTAACAGTCAATTAAACGGCACAATAGCTGTTGTGAAAAACTTTTATTTGACTTTTATGGACTTATCACAGGGTACAATTTCCCATGAATGGTCAATTGCAAATCAGGATGGATTAACTCTCCTTAGTCAAGGGTTTAGCCCGGAATTTAAAGACACCACCAGCAGGCAAAACCATGTTATTGCAGATACTATCAGTCTGAGTAAAACTGTAAATGTTTTTTTTAAGAAAGAAGGAAAATTTACAATCACACTCAGGAACGTTTTCAGAGATTCAGTATCTTATAATAATGTTGCTGCAGTTCATGATTTGAAAACTGGCTATTGGGTATTTACAAAAGTCTTTACACTTGAAGTATATGGACCTTTAATTCCTGTGGTTACAATACTAAAAAATAATTCTGAGTTAATTTCTACTTCTACTGATACAATTCATATTTTAGTTGGAGATAGTATAGTTTTTTCCGAAGCTTCGCTTGGTCATCCCACTTCGAGAACATGGAAAATTAATGGTGGGACTCCCAGCAGTAGTACAAAATCTAAATTTACAACTACATTTTACACTGCAGGTATTTATAGTGCTTCCTTGGCACTAAACAGAACATCCAATATTTCAACGATTATCAGTTATGGACTCTTTAGTTTGCCTGTCATTAAAGTACAATAGTATGATTATGAATGAATATTAGACAAGAAGCAAAAGTATAATTAATTATCAATAAATAGTACATGCTTCAAAATTCGAGTAAAATAATTTTATAATTTTCACTAAGTTAGCATTAAAAATGCTGACTTAGTATAATGTATTTTTATCTTTTAATCAATTGAGCTTTGGTTGCTTTTGAAGAGTAAAGTATGTAGGCAAAAGAATAAAATCATTTTTAATTCTTTAATAAAAATCAAGTTTGAATCTAACCATCCGTTTGGAAAATATCAGCTGACATATTTCCAGACAATTTATAAAATCTAAATATGAAAGAAATATACAAAAAATCATTCCTACTATTGCTTATCGTTTTAATGACTGATACTGTTTGCATGGCTGGTGGTCTGGAGGTTGATTCAAACGTCATTGTTTCAAAATTTCCTGCATCTTTAATTGCAAATCAGATGTACCAACCTTTAACAAAAGGATATATTGATATAACTAGACCACCTTATAATGCAGTTGGAGATGGAATAACAGATGATACAGATGTTATTCAACAAGCAATAACCGATGCATATAATTGTAATCTTGTTGTATTCTTCCCTGCAAATAAAACTTTTTTAGTGAGTAAACAACTCCAATGTATATCTTATAAAGTATCCAGAAAATTTGCTTTTCACTTGGTCGGATCTTCAAAGGGGGCAAAACCGGTCATTAAACTCAAGGACTCAAGTACCATAGCTGGAAATATTCTTGTCTTATTCCAATTTACAGACATGTATGGAAAATCTGATCCTGCAAGGCATTATGGTTCCATGTTCCGTGGAATTGATATAAACATGGGGAATAATCCAACTGTTAGCGCACTCTCGATGGATGGTGCTCAATATTGTACAATTGAAGACGTGAAAATATATGGAACACATTTTAATGCCGGAATTTGGAGATTACCGGGTTCAGGTGGCGGAACAGTAAATGTAACAGTCAGTGGAGGAAATATTGGTATATTGCAGGATGCATATCGTCCAAATCCAACTATTACTGGATTAACTTTAGAGAATCAGAGTCAATATGGTATTAAAGTTACTTATTCAAGAGGCCCAGTAGTTATAACAGGGTTCAAAATCACAAGTCCTGCAAACCCATCAGGAAGTTACAACGCTATTTATGTAAATAGTACAAAATCTACTCCAACTAACGGAGTTGCAAATCATGGTTTTGCAAACTTATGTTTAACAGATGGGACAATTGAAGTTCAAGGTACAACAAATACGGCAATTTACAATTACGCTCAGGATGTGACTATTAACAACGTATATATAAAATCAGCTAAAATAATTCAGAGTGGGATCGGAAGTGCTCCCTCAATGACTGTAACAGGCAGTACTACATTATGGAATAAAATCACAAGTTATGTCTTCACTTCAAGATTAGATTCCAGCTCCGTTTGTATCAATAGTAATGATTTAAATAATAGAACAGCTAACTATCAGCTTTATGATCCATTAATTACAACAACACTATTGCCGGGTACAGATTACGTCACGATGCATAGTTGGACAAACTTACCTACTTGGGAGGATACTGATATAGTTAATATTGTATCGGATTTTGGAGCAACGCCCGAAAATGTAAATGATACCGATAACGACGGAGTAGCAATCCAAAATGCTATTGATGCTGTGACAACTCCGGGAAATCCAAATTTCGGTAAAACTGTCTTCATTCCCCGTGGACATTTCCATATAAGCCAACCGTTAATATTTAGGTCAGGCTTAAAAATCATTGGAGTTGGGAAATCAATTTCTGTTATTCAAGGACTAAAGGAATGGAATAATACATTGGGTGCCATGATTGAAACAGAAGACAATGCCACAGGAAGTTTGTTCATGAGTGATTTTGCTATTGTTGGATGGCCCCATATGACTTTTATGCATATAAAGACAGCAAATACATTAATTCGTGATGTGATGACAGAATTTGTTAGTTTGGTGTTATCTAAAAAACTAGTTTGGGTCAATCAGCCCCAAGTACCTTACATTTATTTCAGCGACAATGCAGGAGGTAAAATATATAATTTAGTGGCTGACCAATTGTCTCAATGGTGGGAAACTGAAAATGCCACACGTTACAACGGTTATCATTTATTGTCAGTACAAAACACAACTAATTCATTAAATTTTTATCAAATTAGTATTGAACATTTGTTAAACTCGCCTCAGGTGCAATTTCGTAATTCGAAAAAAGTTTCAGTATATGGTTTCAAATATGAATCCGCCCATGAGCTTTTAAATATCATTAATTGTGATAGTACTCAATTAATAGGAGGTTCGGGTAATTATCAGCTTGACAGAACAGATGATAAAGCTATTATTGTAATTCAAAATTCGACAAATATACTGATCCTGAATCAGAATCGTCAGTCTAATGACGGTCTGGATATTACCAGAAACTGGATTCTTAATGACAATGATTCGCTTCAGGGGAATTATGCTGTATTATTGTATAAGTATTCACAGGTATTTTCAACTAGATTAGCAGAAACACCAACACTGACAGATTCAAAATTAAAAATTTTGACTAATTTCACAACAAAAGACATTTTCCTTAGCGGACTTTCTGTAAATGATAAAGTTGAGGTTTTTAATATGCTTGGTAGAAAGGTTTGGAACGGGATAAATACTTCTGGCGATTCGAGTATTAAATTAAAAATAAACAACTTTATCCCAGGTGTCTATGTTGTAAAGGTGAATAATCAGGTTGTCAAATTTATAAAAGGTTTTTAAAAAATTAATGGCTGGTATGAAAAAGATTATTAGAAAAATAATTCTACTATTATCTTTCTTTTTTGTCAACAACTTTGTATGCTCTGCTGCAGGAATGGAAGTTGTCAAAAATGTCAATTCTGTATTATTCCCGCAATCTTTAATTTTAAATCAAAACATTCAACCTTTAGATAAAGGATATATAGATATAACCAAACCTCCTTACAATGCTTTTGGGGATGGATTATCTGACGACACGAAAGCTATTCAACAAGCTATTGACGATGCATATAATTGTAATCTTATTGTTTTTTTTCCTGCAAACAAAATTTTCTTAGTCAGTCAACAATTAAAATGTATTACAGCTAAAATTTCAAGAAAATTTGCCCATCAATTAATTGGGTCGACGAAAGGAATAAAACCAATTATTAAACTCAAAGATGGAAGTTTTGTTGATAGAAACATTCTGGTTTTATTTGAACTAACTGATAAAAATGGAAACAGCAATCCTCCATCTTTATATGGAGCCACTTTCCGTGGTATTAATATAGATATGGGAAACAATCCTCCAGTGAATGGAATATCAATGGCCGGAGCTCAACATTGTGTTATTGAAAATGTAAAAATATATGGAACGAATTTTAATGCAGGCGTTTTCAATTTACCAGGTTCTGGTGGTGGAGTTGTGGATTTAACGGTAATTGGAGGAAAAATAGGAGTAGTACAGAATGAATATCGCCCGAATCCTACCTTGACCGGTCTAAAGTTGGAAAATCAAAGCGAATATGGAGTGAAGGTTACCGAATCGAGAGGCCCCGTAATTATAACCGGATTCAAAATTATCAGTCCGGTAATCCCTTCAGATCAATATCGTGCGATTTACATTAACAACGTAAAATCTAGTGAAGAAAATGGACATATTGACCACGGACATGCAAATCTCTGTCTAACAGATGGAACTATTGAAGTAAACGGAGTTACAGGGAAAGCCATTTTCAATTATGCTCAGGATGTGACTATTAATAATGTATATTTTAAAGCATCCGAAGTTATTGAAAGTGGAGTCGCAAATCCCCCATCCAAAATTGTTAAGGGTAATCCGATTCAATGGCAACGAATTGAGAATTATGTGTTCACGTCGCAATTAGATAAGAGTTCAGTTTATGTAGATGGAAAAGAGATGAATGACAGAACTGCTAATTTTCAATTATTTGACCAATTGATAGAACAACAACCGAATATCGACTATATTGCCATGCATACTTGGGAAAGACTTCCGAGTTGGGAAGATAATAATATTGTCGATATTGTATCCGATTTTGGGGCTACTTCTGAAAATGTAAATGATACCGATGATGATGGACTTGCAATTCAAAAAGCGATTTGTGCCGTAACAACGCTGGGTAATCCTGATTTTGGAAAAACAGTTTTTATCCCTCGCGGGCATTTTTATATAAGTAAGCCGTTAATTTTAAAAAGTGGCTTGAAAATGATTGGAGCCGGTAAATTTATTTCCGTTATTCAAGCTTCAAAAGAATGGAAAAACAAATTAGGTGCAGTTTTGGAAAGTGAAAACAAAAACGGGAATTTGCTTCTGAGTGATTTTGCAGTATTAGGATACTCCCGAATGAGTTTCATGCACATCAGAACAGCAAACACGCTGATTAGAGATGTAGTTACCGAAATAATAAGACCAAAGTATAAAGCTTACCAATATCTCAATCCATCGGAAGTGCCTTATGTTGCTTTCAGCGGCTATGCAGGTGGGAAGATTTATAATTTATGTACTGACCATATACCGATCTTGGACAAGTTGGAAAAGGATATACGATATAAAAATTATAATCTGCTATCCTTACAAAATACGAAAAAACCGCTCACTTTTTACCAGTTGAGCATTGAGCATTTAAAAAATTCTCCTCAGATGTTGATTGCTAACAGCCAATGTGTTACGTTTTATGGGTTGAAATATGAGATGACCCATGAACTGATAAACATTGAGAATTCACATGATATAAAGATAATTGGGGGTTCGGGTAATTATTTGCTTAACGACCCGAAAGACATAGCTATTATAGTAATCAAAAACTCAAAAGATATTCAAATTCAGAATTTAAATCGCAAAAGCACAGAAAAAGCTTTTAAGGAAGATCTAATAGATGTTTGTAAATACTGGATTGTTAACGAGTTAGATAAAGTTCCGGGTGATTTTGGCGTTTTGTTTTATAAAAGATAAATCAGATATTCGATTATGTGTGTGTATGTTAAGAAATAGAGTTAATTTTGTTGTTTTAATCTTCCTATTCATGCAGGTTGTATTGTTTTCCCAAACAAACGACAAGGTATTTTATAAACTATCTCCTAACGATTATCAGAGTAGGCGTTGTTTTAGTGTTATTAAAACAGAGAATGGATTTATATGGTACGTTACAGAAGATGGTGTTTGCAGGTATGATGGGAAATTTGTAAAAAATTATCCGATAGAGATTAAATGGAAAGGATTTCTAAAGGAAGACAGTAAAGGTGACCTTTATTTATGTACCTCAGATGGATTCGGTTATAAGTATAATGAATCCAAAGATCATTTTGATGTGCTATTTCAAGTCACAAGATCGCTTGGTAGTAAAACTGTTGAAGATAATAAAAAAACAACACCAAAAGAAATCCCCACAGCCTTTCCAAAGTTAAGCCATACAATTATAAATTCAGTGTCGATCGATATCTTTGGTAGGATCTGGCTTGGTACCAGGCAAGGTCCGGTGTGTTATAATCCGCATACGAACCAATGGATAACTCTCGGTTTAAACTGGCTTAACAATTCTTTTGTTTTGGCAGAAAGCGATAAACTTTACATATTTACGCCTAAAAGCATAAATTACATTGATATCAAAAATAATGAGCAAAGCAAAATTACTCTCCACGTTATAAAGAACAGCTCAATAAATAACGAAATAACCGATGCGTTATTCGAATCTACAACTGGCAATTTTTATATTGGAACATTAAATAAAGGGTTGTATTGTTATACAAAAAAAGGAGAAATAAATCGATTAATACCTTTGAATAACTCGACAGTTAGTTCCATAAAGATGTATGATCAAAATATTATCTTAGTAGGATTCGATGGACTGGGCATTTATGAATACGATATTTATACTGAAAGAATTATAGATCATCATCTTGTAGACGATAATAAAGTGGGTTCATTGGGTTCCAACGCAGTTTACGAGATTTTTGTAGATTATGATAAACGAATTTGGGTTGCCAACTATACAACAGGGATCGATGTGTATGATCCGAATATGATAAATTTCTCAAGATTCAGCCACATAATGAATAATGAGAATTCTTTGGGACATGATAATGTTCTTTCAATAGCTGAGGATAAGTATAAGAACATTTGGTTCGGAACTTACAATGGGTTAAGTGTCAAAAAGAAATCAAATGGGGCTTGGTCTCATTTTCTTGTAAATAATTCACAAACACAAACGAATGGTTATGTAAACACTTTAAAAACCGATCAAAAAGGCAATGTTTGGGCTGGAGGGGCTTTCGGATTGATTTCAATTAATCCCGAGAATTTCAGAATTAAGGCTATTGATTTCAATAATACATCATACGAATTAACTGCAAATGGAATTCTGACAATATTGCCCGACAATGAAACTCTTTGGGCAGGTGGTCTTCAAAGCAATCTTGTAGGTATTAATATTCTGAATGACAAAGTAAAACAATATATTCCCAAATCTATCCGTAGCATAGAGTATGAAGATAACAATCACTTATTGTTGTGTGATGATAAAATTATTTCATTTAACAAAATGACAGGAAGAATGGACTTCAAGATGGATTCATTGATAAAAACTCAAACTCAAATTCAGGATCCACAATATCTTTCCATTCACCAAAAAGAAGATAACGTTTGGTTTACCACTAAATCTTACGGTATAATTCAATATTCAAAGTCCACGAATTTAGTTTTTGTATATAATAAAGATACTGGGTTGCCAAGTAATCGGGTGCTTTCACTAGAAATTGACAACAATGATTGCCTATGGATAGCCACTGATGAGGGTTTTTGTTATTTAAATCCTGTCACGAAAATTGTGATTCCGTTTAAGACGTTTCCCGGGTCGGAAAAGGGTTTGTATAACCTTAATGCTAGTACCAAGTTAAGTGATGGAACTATGCTTTTTGGTACCAAAGAAGGTGCCATCGGGTTTGACCCTAAAAAAATGTTCATTTCATCTCCTAAAAGAGGTTCTCTCGCATTTACTGATTTTATTCTTTTAAATAAAAATAGAAAAACAAGAACTTTTGAGGAAATTTCCAAATTACCACTGAATAAATGTTTGCAAATTGATTTGAAATCATACGAGAATAGCTTTACTCTTAAATTCGAAGAGCTTATTTACAGTAAAACGATTTTACCTCGTTATTCATACAAACTTTCGGGTTATGACAAAAGTTTTTCCTCTTTGTCCACAGAAGGTGAAGCTACTTATTATAGTCTTCCTTCTGGCAAATACACCCTTGAAATTCATTCGTATTTTACCGATAAAGAAGGAAAATTTGTTGTGAGAACTATTGATGTAATTGTTCTCCAACCTTGGTACAATACTATTTGGGCATGGATAATATGGATTCTAATTACCACTGCGATAACCATAGCGATCTATCGTTATTCCAAACATCGTTTAGATATTCGTTATTCCAATGAAAAAATAAATTTTTTTACAAACATTTCGCACGATATGCGAACTCCAATTACATTAATAAAAGCTCCTTTAGGTGATCTGCTTATAGATCCGTCGTTATCATCTTCATCGAGACATTTAGTCCAAATGATTAACAACAATGTCAATAGATTATTGGATATGATTAATCGGGTTTTGGATTTTGAGAAAATTGATGAACAGGATATGAAACTCAATGTAGAAGGGTTTGAGTTAAATAAATATGTTACGGAAATTGTAGAAAATTACCTACCATATGCTGAAATAAGTTCCATAACAATCCGCGCTGAAGTAAAAAAGGACCCTTTGTTAGTTTATTTCGACAAAGAAAAAATGAATATGGTTATTGAAAATTTGATTTCAAATTCAATTAAATATTCTATCTCTGGAGGAATTGTAAATATAATTACAGGGAGTAATGATACAAATTGGTGGATTGAAATCAGCGATAATGGGATAGGAATTCCTAAAAAAGAGCAAAAGTTGATTTTCAAGAGGTTTTATAGAGCTGAAAATGCAATTAACTCTAAAAAAATAGGAAGTGGAATGGGATTACTTTTGGTTTACAACCTTACTCAATTTATGGGAGGAGATGTTTCTTTCAACAGTGAGGAAGGTGTCAAAACTACATTTAAAGTAAGTTTTCAATTATCTAACGCTCCACAAAAAGCCCATGAAAATATATTGGACATATCTGGTAATCATAAAAATAAAGTTGAAATTACACCTATCGATATAGTAATCCCAACGCTTTTGTTTGTAGATGATAATGATGAAATTCGAAACTACATTTCTGCTCGTTTGGCTTTAGATTATAATATCCTAACAGCAGAATCAGCAACGGAAGCATGGACAATTTTACATAAAGAAAAAGTGAATATTATTATTACTGATATTATGATGCCGCAGGTAAGTGGAATTGAACTTTGTGAAAGAATTAAATCCGACTCCATGTATGCTCATATTCCCGTCGTGCTTCTGTCTGCTCTCTCCGATAAAAAAGACATTATCAAAGGGCTGCAAATTGGTGCTGATGATTATATAACGAAACCGTTTGACTCTGTCATTTTAAAACAACGGATTGACAATATATTAACAAATCGTAAGCATTTAGCCAAATACTTACTCAGCAACAAAGAAGAACCTTCCCAGATAAATAATCAACCGTTTATTAGTGACATGGATAAGCTCTTCATAGAGAAAATTGCACATACGTTTGATCGAAATATATCCAATTCGGAATATACTATCGACTCTCTCTGTCGTGATATTGGCATGAGCCGGACGGTATTCTATAACAGACTAAAAAATCTGATAAATATAGCTCCTAATGATTACCTGAGAATTCTGAGATTGGAACGAGCAGCGGAATTACTATTGGGTAAGCAATATTCTGTTAATGAAGTTTCTGAAATGGTCGGATACAACGATGTGAAGTACTTCAGTTCATTATTCAGAAAGAAATATGGATGTCTACCGACCCAGTATATTCACAATTAATTAAATTACATTATTTTGACAACAGATTTCTATCGGCTATAATTACAACGATATTTTTATGAAACAAAAAAAATCAATATTCTTCTTATTAATTTTTCCTTTTTTTTCTGTCTTTTGCCAAACTAACGATGGTACTGAGAAACGAATCCAGAATCTGATTAAGAAAATGACCCTGACAGAGAAAGTTGGTCTATTACACGCTAATTCAAAGTTTTATATTTCTGGAGTGAAACGGCTTGGAATTCCGGAATGGGCACTATCAGATGGTCCGAATGGCGTAAGAGCTGAGATAAGCAGGAACAGTTGGCAATCCGCAGGTTTAACAACAGATTCCGCTACATGTTTCCCCTCCGGTACTGCAATGGCAGCAACATGGAACCTTGATCTTACACGCCAGCGTGGTTTTGTTCTCGGAGAAGAAGCCCGTTTTCGAAAAAAAGATGTTCTACTAGGTCCAGGTATAAATATTATCCGCTCACCACTTTGTGGACGCAATTTTGAATACCTCAGTGAGGATCCGTTCCTTACGTCACAATTAGCAGTAACCTATATCAAAGCTCTGCAAACAAAAGATGTTGCTGCAAGCGTAAAACATTTTCTTGCTAATAATCAGGAAGACAATCGGTTTTCAATTGATGTTAACATGAGCGAACGAGCATTAAGGGAGATTTACTTACCAGCATTTAAATCTGCCATTGTTGATGGCGGTGCACTAAGTGTTATGGCGGCATACAATAAATTTCGTGGAGAATGGTGCACTGAGAACTCTTACTTAGGGCGCACAATTTTACGTGATGAATTTCATTTCAATGGCGTTTATATGTCCGATTGGGATGCAACTCACTCAACGGAAAAAGCTGCTTTGGCAGGACTTGATCTAGAAATGGGAACCAATGTTTCCGAATACAGTGATTACTTTTTTGCCGATTTTTTAATTAAAGCCGTTCAGGAAGGTCGTTTGAACGAAAATGTGGTCAATGAAAAAGTGGCAAATGTGCTGAGGGTAATGTTTGAAACAAAAATATTCGACCCCAAAAACAGGGAAAAAGGGTGCATTAATACGAAAGAACATCAACAAGTTGCCTATCGTTCGGCAGTAGAAGGAATTGTGTTGTTAAAAAATGAAAACACAGTTTTACCTTTGAATATAAAATCATTAAAATCGGTTGCTGTAATTGGAGATAATGCAACCCGAGAACACTGTGCCGGTGGTTTGAGTTCCGGAATAAAGGCATTATATGAAATTACTCCCCTTAAGGCATTGACTCAAAAATTTGGCAACAATCTGAAGATAAATTTTGCACAGGGTTATAAAAAGCAATCCACATTCTTCGAAGGCTCTAACAAAGGTCAACTCAACACGGATTTTGTTGACTGGACACTAATTAATGTGGCAGTTGAGCAAGCTAAAAAATCCGATGTAGCCATCATTTTCGGAGGATTGAATCATGACTTTGATACTGAATCGTTTGACAGAATCCACATGAGATTGCCTTACGGTCAGGAAATATTGATTCAGGAAGTTGCTAAAGTTAATCCACGAACCATTGTCGTAATAATTGCCGGTTCACCTCTTGAACTGTCAGGTATTGCATATCGGGTTCCTGCAATTGTATGGGCTTGGTACGGAGGAATGGAGGCTGGAAATGCAATATGCGACGTGTTGAGTGGGAAAGAATTTCCAAGTGGAAAACTCCCATTTACTCTCCCAGTAACCCTTAATCAATCTCCTGCACACGCACTGGGGTGTTATCCTGGACATAATTTGGAAACTACTTATGATGAAGATATTCTTGTGGGTTATAGATGGTTTGATTACAAAGGAATTGAACCTCAGTATCCTTTCGGATACGGACTTTCATATAGCACTTTCAATATTAATAATATATCGAGCGATAAAAAAGAATATAGTAAAGACGATGAAATAATGGTAACATTAAATCTCAAGAACAGCGGGGAAAGAAATGGAGCAGAAGTTATACAAGTTTATGCCAGCCAGCCAGATTGTTCAGTAATGCGACCAATAAAAGAATTGAAAGCATTTCAAAAGGTGTTTTTAAATTCAGGAGATGAAAAGTTTGTCACGCTAAAATTGAAAGTGCAGGATTTGGCTTATTACAGCGAAAAAATGAATAAATGGATTGTTGAGTCTGGTAGATATATTTTGTATGTAGGCACATCATCCAGAGATATTAGTAGTAGTTTAACTGTAGTGGTAAAATAGGAATTTGTAAAATTTAAACTTGGATAATAATAAACTTACTTATAATGTATTAAATAAATATGTGAATAAATTAATGGTTGTCCTTTATCTAATTCCGAACTAAAAGGATCAAAAACAAATGAACTGTACAAAGAAAACACTTTATGAAAAAGCAGAATGCCCTTATTATAATATTGCTATTTAATACCTTATTCAGTTACTCGGCGAATAAAGCTAAATCAAAACCACTTTATCTGGATACAACAAAACCAATCGAAGAAAGAGTGGACGATTTGATGTCAAAAATGACACTTGAGGAAAAGGTAGCTCAAATGTGCCAGTATTTGGGACCGGAGCATATAAAAAATTCAGAAAAGAAATTTAAAGACTATATCCCTGCTAATAATGATGCTAATGGTATGTATCCAACGGTTAGTATTGATAGTATTTATAAACTGATTCAATCAGGAATGATTGGATCTTTTCTTCACGTAACAACACCGGAAGAAAGTAATTTCTTGCAATCCTTAGTTCAAAAAGGGAAGTTAAAAATCCCGTTGTTAATAGGTATTGATGCTATTCATGGTGCTGGATTCTCAAACGGAACGACTATTTATCCTTCTGGAATTACTCAGGCTTCGAGTTTTTTACCTGAATTGGTAAAAAAAGCATCCCAACAGGCTGCTGTTGAGATTCGTGCTATGGGTTCCGCATGGACATATACTCCCAATGTGGATGTATGTCGAGATCCGCGTTGGGGAAGAATTGGTGAAACTTTCGGCGAAGATCCGTATCTGGTTTCATGCATGGGCATTGCTACTGTCGAAGGATTACAAGGCAATAATATGGGAACAAACAGTGTGGCAGCCTGTTGTAAACATTTAGTTGCAGGAGGCCAGCCTGTTAATGGAATCAATGCCTCACCCATGGATGTATCCCCATTTACGCTGAACGACATTTTTCTTTATCCGTTCAAAAAAGTTATTGAAAATACGGACATTGCTTCTATTATGGTCGCTCATAATGAGTTAAACGGGATACCATGCCATGCCAATAAAAAATTAATGACAGATATTATTCGTCAGAATTATCATTTCAAAGGATTTTATGTGAGTGACTGGAATGATCTGGAACGAATCCAGACTTTACACCACTATTCACCTTCGTTAACCGAAGCGTACTATGAAAGTGTGAGTGCTGGAATGGATATGCACATGCACGGGCCTGGTTTCCTGCAAGAAGTTGTAAAATTGGTAAATGAAAAGCGGTTGTCAGTTGATAGAATCAACGAAGCATGTGCCAAAATTATCGAAACTAAGTTCCGTTTGGGTCTTTTTGAAAATCCTTATATTGACATTAAAAATTCAAAGAAAACAATATTCACTCAGGAACATCAAAATACAGCTTTAAAGCTCGCAGAACAATCTATTGTGCTTTTAAAAAACGACGGCATATTACCTTTGGATTTGTCAAAGTATAAAAATATTTTAGTAACAGGCCCGAATGCTGATAGTCAGTCGATACTTGGAGACTGGGTGCTGAAACAGCCCGACGAAAATGTAACAACAGTTTTGAATGGTCTTCGCAGGATAGTTGGAAACGATAAAGTTATATTTTATAATGTTGGTACAGATGTTCGCTTTCACAACCCCGAACTTGTAAATGACGCTGCAGAAGTAGCAATGAAATCTGATTTGGCAATTGTTGTAGTTGGTGAAAACACCATGAGATATGAGGGAATGCTTACTTCATCAGGCGAAAATAAAGACCGAATGAATATTGACCTTTTGGGAGATCAGGAAGAATTGGTTAAAAGAATTCAGGCAACTGGTGTACCTACTATAGTCATTCTAATTGGAGGTCGTCCGTTAGCAGTAAACTGGATATCTGAGAATGTATCGGCACTCATAGAAGCATGGGAACCCGGTTCACTTGGAGGACTTGCAATAACCAACATATTAACCGGGAAAGTAAATCCGTCAGGGAAATTACCGGTGACCATCCCACGTAATTCGGGACAAATCCAGATGATTTACAATTACAAACCGTCTCAATATTTCCAAAAATACAAAGACGGAGATACGACACCGCTCTATCCTTTTGGATATGGACTGAGCTATACAAAATTCAATATCAATAATGTACAAATTTCAAAGGATCAGATTAATCCAACGGATTCATTAGAAGTTTCGGTAGATATTACGAATACTGGTACCCGTGAAGGTGCCGAAGTAGTGCAGCTTTATATCCATGATATGTATAGCATGCCTACCCGTCCTGTAAAAGAGTTGAAAGACTTTTCTAAGGTAGATTTATTGCCGGGAGAAAAGAAAACAGTAAGTTTTACTATTACTCCTGAAAAATTATCGTATACCAGTAAAGACATGGTGCGGGGAGTGGAAAAAGGAGACTTTGAAATTATGATCGGGACTTCTTCAGCAGATAAAGATTTACAAAAAGTTAAGTTTACTGTCAAATAAGGATAAAGATATTTCCATACAAACTAAAGAATATCATTATAAAAGAATAAAACTGTCGTGAAAAAAATATCAATATTTTTATTGTTAATGTTGACTTCTACAACAAATGTATTTTGTATTGGAAGTGGAACCACTGTGATTTGTAATTTAAAAGATAACAAAAAGGGCACCTATTCATTTACGACAGATGATGGTATTCTTAGTTCTGTTCAGTCCTATAATGCTGATTTCAAACGACTCAATTTGTGTGGTTCAATGGCACTGATTGCCAAACGCATTTCTACAGCACCTCCATCCGTAATAAATCAATGGAATAATATTCTTGCTGACGGACATTTTAATGTCACCAATCATTCAATGACTCATGTGAATTTTACCGTTTTAAGTAAAAATCAAAGTGGACTCGATTCGTTAAATGACGAAATTAATGGTGCTCAATCAATTTTAAAATCATTATTCCCCGGTCAAGATGTAATTACTATGGCAAATCCATACCTAAAAACCACGTTGATGGCTGATTCATTAATTAGACTGAATCATTTTGCAGCCCGTAACGGATACAGAGGTTATAATAGTTTAAATCCGACAGATGCCGAATGGTACAGGTTAACTTCCCAAAGTACCTATGATGGTATTACAAAATCTTCAAATGAGCTGAATGCTTACCTTGATTATGCCATTCAACACAATAAATGGCTTATCCTTTTAGCTCATGGTATTGGAAACGGTCCGTACCAAATTCCTCAAGCAGAGATAACTGCGCATTTTGAATATCTAGCATCTAAATTGGATACTGTTTGGTGTGGAACCTTTAATGAAGTAACCAAGTATATCCGCGAAAGGCAAAATGCAACTATTGTCTTAAAAAATAAGAATTCAAACCGGATAACAATTTCGTTGAGCCATACATTGAATCCTAAAGTTTTTAGTTTTCCGCTCACATTAAAAACGCAGGTTCCACTCGAGTGGAATGTTGTAACAGTTACTCAAAATGGAATTTATAAAAACACAACAAGTTGTATTGAAAATGGAATCCGGTATGTCTATTACGATGCAATACCTAATTCAGGTGATATCGTCTTAAAAAAGAAATAATAATTTTCTCGTTTAATTTCAATTAAAAAGAATAATTCAGAATACTATAAATGAAACATAAAACACTATTATTATCGACATCAGCCATGGCTTTGCTGGTAAATGCCCAGACCAAAGAGATAAAACCCAATATTCTTTGGGTCACGATTGAAGATACATCTCCTCAGTTTATCGGTTGCTATGGAAATAAGAATGCACATACACCAGTAATTGATAGTTTAGCGAAAGATGGTGTGCGGTTTTCCAATGCTTTTGCTTGTGGTACAGTTTCATCAGCAAGCCGTTCATGCATTATAACAGGTGTAAAAACTTATGAACTGGGAACTGGAAACCATCGTAGCGAATATCCTATTCCGGAGTTTATAAAAGGGTTTCCTTATTTTTTACAAAAGGCGGGGTATTTCACTTCCAATAATAGTAAAACTGATTACAACGTGGCGAATGCCAATGAATTTACAGCAGAAGCGTGGAATGAAAGTTCAAATACAGCTGGTTGGTGGAATCGCAAACCCGGACAGCCTTTTTTTGCTGTCTTCAATTTTCTGGATTCGCACCAATCAAGAACAATGACTATGCCTTATGATTGGTATGAAAAAAATGTCCTTGAGAAACTTCCTTTAAATGAAAGAATTTCGGATAATCAATTCGAAATGCCGCCGATTTATAAAGACAGCCCCGAAATGCGAAAACAATTTGCAAGGGTTTACAACTCAATAAAACTAACAGACAACGAGATCGGAGAGTTGTTGAATAAATTAAATAAGGATCATCTTAGGGATAGCACTATTATTTTCTTTTATGCCGATCATGGAGAAGGTGAACCTCGAGGAAAAACCAACGGTATTAATCTGGGTTATAGAGTTCCATTTGTAATTTGGTTTCCCGAGATGTATAAAAATTTATCTCCATGGGGAGCTGGTGGAGTGGTGACGGACGAATTGATAGATTTTGAAGACCTTGCTCCAAGCATGATTAGTTTAGCCGGAGGGAATGTTCCGAATTATCAGACAGGTAGAGTTTGGCTTGGGAAAAACCGTTCAAAACCGACTAATCATCTGAATTTATCCGAAGATAGATCGGACAACGGAATTGATGTGGTACGTAGTGTTACCAATGGTAAATATATGTATTCCAGAAATTTCATGCCATTTATGCCGGAGCTTCGCGATATTCATTACATGGAAATCTCCGAAATAAAAAAAATAATGCGGAAAGATTTGTCTGAAAATAAACTGAATAGCTTGCAAAAAAGTCTATTTGAAGATCGTCCCGTTGAATTTCTATTTGACATTGAAAATGACAGTTGGGAAACCATAAATCTCGCAAATGATCCAAAATATAAAACGGTTTTGGAAACAATGCGGAATCAATTAAAAGCTGAGATTTATAAATCACGCGATATAATGTTACTTCCAGAATATGAAATTGCTCTAATTTCTAAAACGACAACTCCCTATGAATTTAGGATGAATACCAAAAAATATCCATTGGAGGAAATTTATAATGCGGCTTCTTTGTCGGGATTCAGAGGAAAAGAAACAACAGCAAAACAAGTCAGATTATTGAAAAATTCAGATAATATAGTCCGATATTGGGCAATGATTGGGCTACGTGCACAAAACTCGATTGATTTAAAACCGTATTCCAAAACAATAATAAAGACAATGAACGATAATTATCCTCCTGTAGCAATTACCGCTTCGGTCATTGCCTATCAAGAGTTTAATAATGAATTAGCAAAAGAGAATCTGATAAAATTCAGTCTCAATAAAAATAATAATTTAGCTCTTATGGCTGTAAATTATCTAATTTATATGGATAAAAAACAACCTTTTATCGATACCATTCAGTCTGTTCGTCAAATGAATGGACCCGACTACAATGTAAAAGCTGCCTGTCTGGATTTTCTGGGAAGTTTAGGTATTATCCCAAATGAAGTAGATCATGAATAAAATGAATTTAAAATTTCAATAAATAATTTTTGGATATAATATAAATATGAAAAATTCACTATTAAAGTCCACAGCAATTCTTTCTGTTGCATTTGCACAGAATGTGATAGCTCAGGACAAACCAAATATTGTCTGGTTAGTTTGTGAAGATATCAGTCCTAATTTATCTTTCTATGGTGATTCTACGGCACATACTCCAAATTTAGATAAACTGGCAAGTGAGAGCATGATTTTTTCCAATGCTTTTACAACCGTAGGTGTTAGCGCACCAAGTCGGTCATCAATTATAACCGGCATGTATCCTATCTCAATTGGAACAATGCATATGCGTACCGCTTCCGATGTTATGGGATTAGGGAAACGAAAATATGATACGAAAACAGATGGGACTGATGTTGCTGGAAATAATGTTAGGCAATACGCTGCGGTGATACCCGATTTTGTCAAATGTTTTACTGAATATTTGCGTAATGAAGGATATTATTGCACAAATAATTGGAAGACAGATTACCAATTTGCTGCACCTGTAACAGCTTGGGATGAAAACAGCGAAAATGCCTCTTGGAAAAACTGTTCTCAAGGAAAACCGTTTTTTGCTGTTTTTAATGACGAAGTTACTCATGAATCAAAAATATGGATTAATAAGAATTTGCCTCAAACCGTATCGCCCAATTTAGTCCCTCTGCCTCCGTATTTTCCTGACGATTCAATTGTCAGACAAGATGTTGCACGAAATTACTCTAATATAGAACTGCTTGACAAACATATAGGTGAGAAACTGGATGCACTAAAAAAGGCCGGGCTGTATGATAAAACCATTATTTTCTTTTATAGTGATAATGGCGGACCATTACCACGTGGGAAACGGGAAGTATACGATTCCGGATTACGGTTGCCATTATTGGTACATTTTCCAGGAGGTGCTCATGCAGGACGTTATAATCAATTAATTTCTTATATTGATCTGGCACCGACTATTTTATCTTTAGCAGGAATAAAACCTCCTAAATATATGCAAGGTCAAGCTTTTCTTGGACCATATAAATCTCAAAAATCGCGCAAGTACATTTATGGTTCGAGTGATAGGTTTGATGAATTTTCGGATCGAATTCGTGTTATCAGAGACGAACGCTATCTGTTTGTCAAAAATTATTATCCGCAAATTCCTCCTTACAAGGATGTTGCCTACCGAAAGCAGATGGATATGATGAATGAGTTGTTGAAATTACGTGATAATGGAAAATTATCCGGACCGACATCTCAATGGTTCAGGGCAACAAAAGACGATGAGGAATTTTATGATTGTGTAAATGACCCGTTTAATATGAATAATTTGATTACCGACCCACAGTATACTGGCAAAATTAACGAAATGCGTGCAGCATTAAATCGGTTTGTAAATGATGTTCACGACAAAGGCAGCATCCCGGAAGCAAAAATGATTGAACAAATGTGGCCAGGAGGCCAGCAACCCAAAACTGCACAACCGGTAGTTTCGGTTGACAATGGAGTAATTCAATTATCCTGTTCCACCAAAGGGGCTTCTATTGGTTTTATTCTTTCTGAAAAAAAAATAAAACCTGTTTTGAGTAATGACTGGCAACTTTACAATACCCATTTGAAAACCGGTAAATCAAAATTCATATATGTAATTGCTGACAGGATAGGATTTTCAGATAGTGAAATCATCGAAAAAGAACTTTAAATAAAAATCAACATTTAAATAATGAAGCTAAATAATATGAAATCAGGTGTTTTTATTTTATCGCTACTTTGCATTTTTAGTTTGAACGCTCTGGCTAAGGTAGTACCCAACAGTTTATTTTCTGACAATATGGTTCTTCAACATGGAGTTACAGTCCCTGTTTGGGGAATTGCTGATGTAAACGAAAACATAACTATTGAGTTTTGTGGACAAAAAGTTTCGACTGTTGCTAAAAACGGGAGATGGTTTATTAAACTGAAACCACTTAATCCCGGAGGTCCGTTTGATATGATTATAAAAGGTGATAATACAGTAAAAATCAATAATATATTGGTGGGAG
>Ga0302170_10000094_pt1 | contig 32409 bp, 19 predicted proteins | sample I_Fen_N2_1_FD_193492 | JGI IMG/M metagenome (GOLD analysis project Ga0302170, IMG submission 193492) | Peat permafrost microbial communities from Stordalen Mire near Abisko, Sweden - I_Fen_N2_1 | ecosystem: Environmental > Terrestrial > Soil > Wetlands > Permafrost | place: Sweden: Abisko...
GAAAAATATGGTAAGGGCTATTGTACCGGATTTGTATTCAATGAACATATCCGAATGCTTATCAGTAATTATATATTAAATGAGGATGTGATCGTTGAAAATCAGGAAATCAATGCTTCGAAGAAGACGATATTTTTTAAGTTCCAGAATATTTTCCCTGAAATAAAAACAGAATTATCCATCAAGAATTTAATGGGAATGCCTTCGGTCTTAATTGCAACCAGTCGTATGAATACCGACGAGGTTATTTCAATTCATACAAATACAGCGACGATTAATATCGAAATCGATGCCGATTATTTGAGCGGACTACTTGATTTTCGCGGGGAATCACCGCTTTTAGAAAGTCTCTTGCAAAATACGCAACCATTACTATTCGAACAAATGGTTTTTCCGTCTTTACAGAAAATAGTTGATGAAATTATTAATCAAACAGTTGGTGTAACATTTGAATTGTTCTTTTTGAGAATAAAAGCCGAAGAATTATTATGCCAGCTATTAATGGAACTCGAAAAACGAGACGAAAGACGCCTTTATGCGTTAAACATTTGCGACATCCAAGCTATTTACAAAGTAAAAGAACAAATATTTGTGAATTTGGGCACACCTCCCGTTATCAAAGACTTGTCTATAATAGCCAATATGAGTCCCACCAAACTAAAGATGCTATTCAAACAAATATTTGGCAACAGTATTTTCAATTATTATCAAGAGTTTAGAATGAAAGAAGCCGCTCGTTTATTGAAAGAAAATAAATTATCAGTGTCAGATGTAGGCTATCAAATGGGCTTTACCAACCTAAGCCATTTTTCACGGGTTTTTGAAGAGCATATTGGGATGAAACCAAAACAATATAGCCGCTTCTGCTTTAATTAAAAATGTCCCATTTCCCTATTTAAGGGAGATGGAACATTTCTATTATTTTTCAATACTACTGAGCCAATTGATTCGTTTATGAGTCAATAATGAGCCATTTGAACCAATACGATGTGTCTTCTAGTCTAGAGGCTTAATTTTAGCAGATTGAAGTATCCTCGCTTCAATCAACAGGAGTATAATGATTTGAAAACTTCTTTTGATTAATTCCAAATCTCGTTCATTTCGGTGAGGATAATTGGCTTCCCATCAGTTACAATAATAGTGTGTTCATGTTGAGCCATAAAGCCACCTTTATTTCCAATCATGGTCCAACCATCTCCTAAAGTCTCAGCATAAGTAGAGGTTGTTGATATAAATGTTTCAATAGCAACAACTGAGTTCTTCCGAAATCGTGCGGTATTATATTTATCTCGAAAATTAGGTATTTCGTCCGGTGCTTCATGGAGTTTCCTTCCGATACCATGGCCAGTCAGATTTTTGATTACTTTGTATCCTCGTTTTTTTGCTTCTGTTTCTATTAAAAGGCCTATATCCGAAATGCGTACTCCACCTTTTATATTATGAATGGCTTTATACAGAATATCTTTTGATGCATCTACAAGATTTTGATATTGATATTTGTCACTCCCTAATACAAATGAGCCACCGTTATCAGAAAAAAATCCATTTAGTTCTGCAGAAACATCTATGTTTATTAAATCGCCTTCCTGCAATACACTAATGTCAGACGGGATACCATGACAAAACTCATTGTTGACACTTATGCATGTCCAACCCGGGAAGCCATAGCTTACAAAAGGTGCTGATTTAGCGCCCAGCTTCATCAATAGCTGTCCTCCAAAGTCGTCCAACTGTTTGGTTGTCATGCCTGGTCTTGCATAGTTTCTCATTTCTTTGAGTGTATAGGCAACAGCTTCGCTTGCCTTTTTAATTCCAATTAATTCTTCTTCGTTAATTATAGACATTTTGGTTCTATGTTTTTTTTAATTAATGCTGCTATTATATAAATACGCTCAATTGAGTATACTACTTTAGATTATTGGGTATATCCAATCTATAGGCAGATATACCAAGTTACAATTTATTCACATTACAGGTTTGCGACAGATACGATTCTATAACCATAATTTTGGCATGTATAACAAATCCTAGCGAGCGGTGGATCCCTGACCGCTTTCAGTACATTTTTCAGTCCCTTTAGATTTTATTTCTATTTCTCAAATAAACTGACCTTTACGTTTAGGTTTCGTAAGTAAATATGAAAGAAAAATATCATATAGGACAGAATAAATATGAGTATTACCTTGTGTAAATTGAATTTATGTGCAATTATTGCCTTGTAAAAACGAAAAGGTGAGTTTTTAGGATACATTTTTTCAATTTCACTAAATAGAGTAAAACCTAATTTGACAAGAAAACGGCGCAAAATACTTGACAAAACACTCGATTCTTTTGGACATATGCTTTAATTTGTTCGTTAAAAACGCTTGTTCATTGACAATGAACAACTAAAAGTATTGAACAGCTAATTCAGCTAGCCGGCAAAATCTGATCTTTGGTTTCGATAACTCTGTTCTGGCACACTTTACAAAAGTGCGCCAGCATGTGCTTCGGCATGCTCAGCGAGCTGACGAGAAAGGGTAAGGATTTTTGCCTGCCGGGGATTGCCCTGATGGAGCTTCCTGTAATAAGCTTTCAGGTTAAACCAGACCGATTTGAACCGCCAAAACCGAAAAGAACAACTTGTACTTTTGAGGAAAAGCAAAATACAAGATAGACGAGTGTATTGAAATCTTCAATCTTGTATAAAATATACTTTAAAAGCTTTTCTTAAAGAACATGTTGCCTTCGAAGTTCTTCAAATGAGCTATTTTAATGTCCTCGATCTCAAATTTATAATTACCTATAAGTCTTATATTCTCTTCTGATACCTTTAATTGAGTTTCATTCATTGTGAAAATATATTGAAAATCAGGGTGTCTTAGCGATTGAGAATAAATATAATTCAATATATTAATCTGTTTTTTTAACTCCACTTCATGAAAAACTCCATCATGAACTAAAAAATTCGGTAAGCTTCTTTTACTCGAAATAAGGTGAAAAAATGCTGTCAAATCATAAGCTAAAAATGTAAATCTATTATTTCCAAGAGATTCACTTTTTGGCACATCAATCTCAAAGACTACAGGAGAGGTTTTATTTGTTCTAGCTCCAATTTCAAAGATAGCACCATCTGTGCTCTCATCAATGAAAATAACCTTTTCCAAGATATCAAAATATATTGTTCTTATATTTTCAATAATAGAATTGCTATTATTAACGACATTCAATATCTCAGTATTCTGCTCTGACAGTCTGGTGCTTAGATTTGATATTTCGACTTCAACCTCTTTAATTTTTGCCAGTAAAACTCCATTTTTATCAAGCTGAGACTTCTCTGCAATTAAATCTTGGTAAGAATGTTTTAATTCATCTAGTGCTTTAATATCATCCAAGCTTTTATAAATGGCAGTCCTTTTTACTTCTAAGTTGGAAATTTCATCAGTTATTAAAAGTAGCGAATTTTTAATTTCCAATATCCTTTTTGATAAAAACGATTTTCGGTTCTCTGTTATTATTTTTCTAAATTGGAGTATTTCATCCATCGATTTTTTTATGAAAATTGCAAGATCTTCATCTACTTGACTGTAAACCTTTCTAGTCTTTTCTATATCAGCAGTCAAATTTAATTTTGTACTCTGATTATACTCTGACAATTCTTTATTTAATTTGTTTTTTGCTTTTATTCTTTCATTTATGTCTGAAGATAATCGAATTAGCTCTTCTTCCTTATCTTTTAAACGATCTTCGAATTGATATGAATTTGTAATTAATGAAAGCTTATCAACTCTTTTCTGCATTTCATGTAATTCAGACTTATACTGTTTAATTTCTTTACCTGTATCAATGAAAATTCTATTCTCAAGCTTTTTTTGTTCTTTTTTTCTCTCTTTAATTTCATTGTTTACATTGTCAAATTCATGTAGACTTTCATTAGGGATACCTAACAAAAAGAAATTATAATACTGCACTAGTAACTTACTTTTTCTACTGTTAAAAAAGTTGATTGGATCTTGACGTAAGTGATGATCTAAATCATCTTTTATAAAAAAGTGCATTAGGCTTCTAAACCATATTGGTTCAACAATTCCGTTATAATCATCAGACATAAAGAATTTATTACCAAGAATCTCTTTTAATTCAACCTCTTCATATTCAATAAAACCACCTAGATTTTCAGAAAACCAAATAGTAAATTCTTTATCAAAGATTCTTTTTATACTAAATATATTCTCATCTATACTGAATTCTAAAGTAAAAGTGTTACCTGTAAGAAATGAGTACTTTTTGTCTTTAAATATAATTTTAGCACTCGTTGATAAAAATGCAAAATCTATAAGTCTAATTATAGATGATTTGCCAATTCCATTTTCGCCTTCTTTACCAATACCTTTATCTGAATAACTGCCTAAAATTAGATTTAATCCAGGTTGAAATATTATTTCATCAAACAGTCCTGTTTCAGAATAAAGTCGTTTGAGTATAAGCATGTTTTTTGAGTTTAATTTTATAACCTGAATTTTCAACTAAGTTTAATGAATATAAAAAAGTCAAAGTGTCAAGAAAAAGTTCTGGATTCCGCCTTTTATCTGATTGAAGGAATTTGGTCAAAACTTCCTCAATATAAATATATTTTTGAGGGGATAAAATAGATACTATTTCACTACCCAAGTACATAATTGATAATGATAAGTCCGTTTCAGTATTTGGCTTTAGCATAACAGTTTCTTTTTTCCAATAACACATTGTTCAAAGCAATATAACATAAGCATCTTTACATAGTAAACATAAATATCATCATCTTGTTTTCTTGCTTTCTCTGAATAATCTTTTATTATCAAATCAAATCGTTCTTTAAATGTTCTTGATTTATCATACTTAGAGAAATCTGTTTTTACTTTGCTGATTAAAATTGGGTACTGCTCATTAAAGTTTGTCAAAACATCGGAAATAAAAGATGCATTCGTGCAATATGATTGAAAATCATCAATTGCATCCTCAATTTGATCTTCAGTGTAGTTTATTTCTATTTTGTCTTTAGGCGGAATGGGTTGTTCAACTTTTAATGTAGCTCCACTTTCGGATGTTTGAATTATATCTTTAATTGCCTCTTCAATTATATCATATTTAATGTATTCTGAACCAATCCCCAGAGATTCGTAGATTCTATTTCGTTTTGTCCAATTTTGTAAATCAATTAGTCCCAGAATATTATCTATACCCACTTTTTCTGCATCACTTTTTAATGAATCAACATGATTTATCATATTCGCGAGAAATGGTCCATTATAAACAACCATCCAATTATTGTGAGTTTTTTCCCAATTTTCATTATAACTTTTGTAATCACCTGATATTTTCTTCTTAAAATCAGACAAGTCATAAGACTCTGGGGCATAGCATGCAATGACTTTTGAATTAAATAAAATTCCATCACTTCCACGATCATGCTTTTGTTTTACAATTACAAAATTATCACCATGACAAATCAGAAATAAATTGTTTATAAACTCTTGAAATCTAAGCTCTTTCAGTGAGTTTATTTTGGTTTTCAACAGTTCTTTAAGTGTGCTATCCATTCTACATATATTATATTGGACAAAGTTAAACAATTATAGACAATATCAACATTTTTCTAACTGAAAGTTTTTAGGACAATAACCTATAATTAAACCAATATTTCATTTAACTACCTATTAGATAATTTCTCTAATCTGTTTACAAAATTATTAAAAGTAGAAATAACTATTTATGGAACATTCTAAAATAAGGGGATTCATTTGAAATTAATTGTTAAATTCAAGTTAGATTATTAGTCCTATTTATATCCGATTAAGTATAAATACAATATTTTTCTTTGAAATTAGACCATTTCGGGTATAATAATTTGATAAAATCTGAAACTATACGTTTATTGAAATAAAACTAGAAAACAAGTTGTGATAAGTAGTTATTTTGTCATTATACCGAAAATAAACCATCATATGAATCCTATCTATAATTTATGATTAACAGTTATTCCATTTTATTTCAACAGGCAACAATGAAAACGATTTATTGTCAATATTCATTTTATATAGTCTTAAACTTTTAGGATATTGGTGTTTAATCAGAGTATTAATTATTTGCTTTTCATCGATCTTTGAAGTTGATAGGCCTAGATATATTTCGGTTACTGCTTCTTTTGGAAACTTAAGCTTTCCGTTGTAGGTTCTAGAAATTAATCGGACTTCTTCTTCATACTTCCACATTTTAGATTTTGTACAAAACCAATGTTGCCAATAATTTAGATCATCAAAGCTATCAAATTCATATTGTTTTATTTCTGAAGTATATTCTACTGGATATATTCCATAGAGATTTTCTTCCACAGGATTCAAATGCCTAAAACCGATACACATTCCATTATGATTGCCTGCATAATGAGCCCACATAACAATACTTTTGTAATCCCAAGAAAAGCAACAAATGCCAAATTGTTTCTTTTGATTTTCAAAGAATTTATCTATTTCTACCGATTTAGGATTTGCAAGAATTTGTTTTTCTTTTTTTCGTCTTTCATGTCTCGTACTTATTCTTCTAAGCATGTCGTTGTTTGTTATATACTCTCTCATAAATTGCTTTGTCAGTTTAAACTTAATTAATCCCTCATAACAATCAAATGGATCATTGAATGCATCTGGAGCAGATAAAAACAATTCTTGATTTTCTAACATCTCAAAACCTTTGTCAATACTTCGATAACGATATATGCAATTATCCAACAATTTATATAACCCCTCATTCAGTAATTCTCGTTCATTTCTCATATCTAATCAGTTTTAAGAGATAATTTATAAGCTTTTCATTCTCAGCCAAGTTTAGTTCATCTTTTCCAATTTTAATATTAGGACTTTTCCTTCTCCATAAAAAGCTAATATACTTGCCACCTATTTACATTTAAATGCACAAAATCAAATTCAACAGTGGTATAATCTTTCTCCGCATATTTTTGGTAGAAATCCATGAACTCATTATAATAAGGAGTTTCTTCTTTAACTTCGTCGAGAAAAGTTTTAAATCCCGTTTGATCTTCAGCTCCAAATAGCTGAAAAACTAGATCTGATAAATTGTACTGATTACTATCTCCTCTTGCATGGTTTATCATGAACTTTAGAAAGTTTCGCAAATCTTTCTTCTTTGCAAAATCAATGATTAATTGCCCTGCAATTCTATTTTTCTCTTTTCTTAGGTTATCGCAACAATGATATAACCAAAAAGCTTGGACATATAATTCGTTCGAATGCTCTAAGTACCCTTTTAAATGTTGAATATTTATTTCAATCATTTCGTTGTCATTGAGAGGGAATTTTCCTAATTCTCCATATGATTTTCCATTTTTTATCTCCTCTGCTAAAAAACGGGCTGAGAATAATGCAGGATAAAATGGTTTTTCAAACAAAGAAATAATGTGTTTTTTATACTCAATATCTATTTTGTAAAAATTTCGAACCTTATTTGAAATAATATTTTCTCTAAATAGCATAAAATTAAAAGACATGTCTTTTGTAGCCTCCTGTGGACTAGGTTGATTTGCAAAAAAGATTATACTTTTTATTATTTTCTCATATTCTTCTTTCGTTCTAATAGAATTCAGCCTTTGTTCGAAATAACTAAACAATGATTCATACTTGGAATTTCTTACCCAATACTTTATCTTATTTTCTAACTCGTATTCATTGTTTGTAAATGCTTCGTTTAATTCTTCATCTGGAATATTCTTATCAGAGATAATAAATGAGAAATACTTTTGAAAGTTGTAGGTATAATAAATTCTTTTATAGTTATCCGGTTCATTGTTCCGAACGTGTGAGTTAATATTAGAATAAGGAAAAAGCATTTTCAACAGTGAAAGAATGATTTTTGCATCTTCACTTGAGTATTCAGTAAAAAGTATATTTTCTATTCTTAATTCATTTTTAGTGTTTAACCCGCTTTCTTTATCCGCAGACTTTAATGCGATAACATTATATTGTTCATGTAATTTTGTTCGTTCAAAATATGATGAAGAATTGAAATTCAATTGAAAAATATCAGTTTTGATTAATCTATGTGCTTCAGGGAACTTATAACATAGAAGAAAAAGAAAGAAAAAGTCTGATTCATTTACATCGGATTTGATTAGATTAAATGGATGATAGTATGAATTCACAAATTGACTAACTGACCGTAGATTCTTAAAAAAGAATGAAAAATTTTGTCTATAACTAAATTCTCGTGTTATTTGATCGAACCATTTGTCAACAGAAGGCCCTATTTTATCGTACATTTTCTCATAAAGTTCATTCCTCAAATAGGATTCATTGTATGCCGGCAAAGTTATTTCTTGTTGAAATATTTTCTCTAAATATGTTTCCGTAGCATAGTCATTAATACTTTTCAATGCAGAAACGACATATTTTTTGTCATAGGTAACTAGGAAAATTGTATTATCAAAATTGGCTGTATTTCTAATCAAACGAATAGTTTCAACAATTTCTTCTTTATCTAATCTATCAAGATCATCAATGCATATCACTATTTGTTTATCTATTTTCTTTATGGCGAGTCGAATTTCTTCAAATTTATCTTTAAGGGTTTCCGAAGATACAGAAAAGACATCTAATAATGTTTCCAGAGAATTATTTTTATCGTAGAACTTTGTAAGGAGATGTGCATAAGTTTTGAACGAGTTTTTGATATTTGGATTATATATCAAGAGTTCGTTTTGAAGAGAGGAAAAGAAATCATGTACCAAGGTTTTAGGATTTGAACAGTACCATGGATTAAAGTCAAGAACAATACAGTCATTATTATTTTTAAGTTCTTTTTTTATGAATTCCATAAAAACTGTTTTCCCATCTCCCCAACAACCGGTTATCCCAATAGCATATGAGTTACTATTTCTTTTGTTTTGTATAATTTGATCAGCAATTGAAATTGCATAAGGCTCTCTTGACAATTTATCTGTAATTTCAATCGTATCAATTTTTTCTGTTTTTAGAACTCTAAAGCAAAAAAGTATTATAGCTATAACCATGATAATGGTAAGCATAGAAATAATCCAATCTGTAATGTAAAGTTCATCGAATAGACTGAATTTATAATAAATGAATTTGTTACGATCTAATCGAATAATCCAATATGCAACGACAAGTATAGATATAGCATTAAATGTCTGTGTGTTTAATAATCCATTATATGACTTAACTGATTTGTAAATCAAAATAATAGCTAACATTATTGTTGAGGCAAAAATTACAAATTCAAAAAAAGTATTAGTAACAAACTTTGATAAAATCGGAGTTATGATTAATTCTGTGTATTTCTCGATTATAAGAGGACTAAAAAGTAGAAGAATTATAAAAATAATTACTTTAATGATAACTGTAGGGGATTGATTCTTTTGAAACAAAGCTCCAATAATGATTCTACTTTTGTTCATATATTATCGATATTTTTTACAAAAATATCATTTTATTATTACATTATAGAATTAAGCCAGGGTATTTCTTATCAGATTCTTCAATTGAAGAATAACAATAAACTAATTTGTTTGCAAACTTTCTCTCTAATAAAAGTGTTTATTTAGGTTAAATATCTATTGACGGTACTTTACGCAAAATTTTCATTACTTTCTCTTGTCTTTTGCCAAACTGTCAAAAGCAATAAGGTTAAACATCTCCCGCATACGGGAACGGACGCGGTTGCCGTAGTAGTCTTCGAGCTCGGATGCGGAGAGGTTAGTAGTGGCATGGGTTATCATGTGATTGTTGATAAAATGATCGTACCGGGATAATAGGATTTCACCCATGACATTGCATTGATTGCCGTAGTATTTGAGGGTGCTTTCAGCCCCCAGATCATCGAAGCAATGTGTTTGGGGTTGCGGTGGATTCGTTGTGTTGTTGTAAGCATAGCTGCTGTAGCGTTGTATGATATCAAAACCGTCTTTTATAAAATTGAATGTAATTTCGCGACAGGATTTGATCCCAAATCGTTGTTGCTGTGGCACCAATACCCGCATCAAGGACATTAAACTGGTTTTACCACAACCGATAGGACCGGTTAGAAGTATGCCTTTGTGTAGATTTATATTGAAATGCTTTGCCTGTTGTTCGTCCTGTAAAAACCACGCCAGTAATTTATGAACTACCTCATAATCTACGGGGTCAATGTAAAAATGTTCTTCGAACATTTCTTTGCCTTTGGTCTGTATTGTAGACAGGTTGTTGTTCATAATTTATAGCGGTTCATTGTTTATAATGGTTCAGAATAATTCTTTGAACTAGTTGTGTTGAGTTGTCCGGGTGTTGGTTGTTTTTGTACCGTGATTTTAGGTTGCGGTGAAAACTGCGGGATGTTTAGGATCCAATTGCCGGCAGCTGCCTGCCAATCTTTCATGGGTGCTTTGCCGCCCACTTTCCAACCGTTGCTTTGAAAGTGGTTGAAGAATTTTTGTGCTTCTACTTCGTTGCTGTTTTGTTCCAAAAAGTATTTGCTTATTTCCTCCAAAGTGGGAGGGAAAGTATTCGTTGAATGAATTGTTGAAGTTCTTTTTTTCGGCAAGTTTTCCGGTTGTACCTTTTCCCCATTTATCTCAACTACTTTCGCTCCTTTTTTTGAAACTTTCAACACAATATCATTTTGTGGTCGGGTGTCTTCGTTTTCAATATTTAGGTTTAAAATGTTTTCTTTGTTTATATAAGGGGCTAATGCTTGTTCAATGCTTGTTTCGATATTAGTACGATCGGGGATAGATACCAGTTTAGCACTTGACTGTAAATCGAACAGGTAAACCAAGCTTCCTTTAAACGGGTTGAATGAAGGTAGATATTGAATATAACCATACGTATGCAGATCTTTAATGCATTTGTGATAAGTAGCTTTTGCACTGATTTTGCTAATGCGCATAAGCTCCTGCCGAGAGATTGAAACCGGGTTTTGAAACCGTCCGGAATTCCAAAACTGAAAGATAGCCATGTACAGACTAACATGAGTAGGGTTGAGGCGATTATCGACCGCAACCTTTTGAAAGAATCCGCTAAGCTGAAGAATGTAGTTCATTTTTATAGATTTTAGAGCCAAGAATCAAGACTTTTTTTGAGAAAGAAGTTTTTCGATATCGGTGAAATTGTAGTAATTGGTACCACCAATTTTTGTAAATGGCAAAGTGCCGTTGATTCGCAGCGTTTGCAGTGTACCTGGCGAAATGTTGAGCAGTTTGCGGACCTCAACTGATTTGAGCCATTTCTTGGTTACAGGATTTTGTTGTTCTTTCAACAAATCCTTTATATCCTGAATTAGTTCGGTCTTGAACTCCTTCAGATCTTCGGTGGTTATGATTTGTGCAGACATGTGTTTAGTTTATAGTTGACAGTTAATAGTTGATATGCTCCAAACCTCCGTCTGAGCCGGACAGGATCTAAAGGGGCTTAAAGAGTTTTTTATGATTTGCAATTCGCGAATTGCAAATTCGGGTTTTAATCGTTGAATGAGAGTGAGCGGGAAATCCAGCCCAAAAGGATTTTTTTACTGGTAGGGCGTTTCCGGATTGTGTTTATGTAATACTCAATTTTAGCCACTGTTAGTTTAGCTTGAAAGTATCCAAAATCCATGGAGTTGATTTTATTGAGCGTAATCACTCCAATGATTCCATCAATTTTTGTTCCGACAATAGATTGTACAAGACGTGTTGCAGTAGTTAGACCTGAGTTTACTGCGAAATCAAAGATTGAGTCAGCTGTAGTTTGATTTTGAATTTGATCTGCTTTTAAAGGTAACCAAAATTCATAGAGATAAAAAAGGTCAACCTGTTTTTGTAGTTCGAGATCATTGTCGAGAATTGTTGGGAAATCGTGATGATTTTTATATTTTTCAATAATTACCCAACCTGACCATTTGCTGTGTGCATGACGTGAAATACCTTTGTATGTTTCACCTCCCAGATCGTCGTGATCGTTAGCGTATCCGCCCTCGTGGGCGAGTGTTTTTTGAAATGAGATTTTAAATTCTGCCATTTTATTAGATTTTAGAACCAAGAGCCAAGATATTAGACTTAATGGTTATGATTTATAATTGGCAAAATTGGTGGGTTTTATTGGATATTATTCACAAGTTATACCCAATGTGGGAAAGAAAAAATCAAAGTCAAAAACAGTATATAAAATGGTTGTTTGAAATTATCACTTCTGAATGCTACTTACACACAAAAGGCTAAATATCTATATATTATGAATTGAATTCATTCAATTCAGTTATTTACAGATAGTGAAATTTTATTTCAAAAAAACCAAGTTGTACCCAATTGGGAAAAGAAAAAGTAGACTCTATATCCGATCTCTACTCCGACATGTCAGGCCATGCCCAGGACTTTCGCTTATGCTGACCGTTAGTTCATGGCAAGCCGAGCGAGAACACGCTGACCATGGGCTCTCGATCTCTTACGTCCTTCAGGCACCTTCTCTAACAACCCCTCTCTAGTTTTGGAATTGGGTTTTTGAGTAGGAAAACGGAATTAGATTATTTAGAGACAGAAAGCGGAAAATAGATTTTGAGGATTTAAGAAAATACTATGTCTACTGAACTTTGGAGGAAAACCGTTACGGAAATTATCTGTAAATAATCTTCGTCCATTTTGCGGAGTAGAGATGCTTTGAGATTGTCTATAAATTTGGTAGGTGTAGAACGTATTTTTATCTCAAGATACGTTCGATAAACATCTGTAAGCCGGATATTAAAAGCTTGCTCAAAAAAGGCTGCGAGCTCACGAATTTCGCAATGACCGTTATTTAGACTTCCAGAAGCGTAAAGTGCATAGATGAGTTCTACTAATGCAGTTTTATTATCCGTCCATTGGAGTGGGGTATTTTCCAAACTCCCAAGTTGCACCCAATTGGGATTATTAGCTTTAATAGATAAAGCATCTAACTCGTTTTTTAAAAATACTTCTAGACGATCATTAGCAATAATTTTCGCAACCGTGTAATCTTGACTCGTTGAAAAATCAAGATCAATATAGATCATGAGATTGTCGAGGCACAAATGCAACTCTTCTCGTCCTCTGACAAAAAATTTATCATCGAGAAAAGTTGAGTTCATTCTATAATAGCGATAAAATTCAAGGTGACTGTTGAAATACAACGTGAGTTTTTCTAATTCGCCAAGGAGATAGTTTTGTTGAATTTCAAAACTTCCTATCGGTCTTTTACTTTCAATATTATTTATTTCGAGAAAATAAACTAATTGACTTAGTATTGCCGGTTTGATTTCTTTGAAAAACAAAATCTCTTCTTCTTCATTTTTAAAAGTGTAATTCAGTATAAAGGTTTTGAGCTTACACAAAGCACTTTTTATACAAACAATGGATTTTTGAGCTTTGTTGATTAGATTAGTTTTTTCCAAGTCAATTGATTGCAATTGGTTGCTGAGGTTCTTGTTCAGTTTGGCTACAAAATGGTTCATGTAATATCTAAATAAAGATTATTTATAACGATTATTTACTCTTGCACATTTTTACATTGTCTTAAATTGAAACAGATATTTCCTTTCAATTAACTAGTTACAAAGATAATTGAGAATGTTTTAAGAGACTACAGGCTCTGTAAAAAAAGTGATTGAGAACGAATATGACAATTATTTAAATATCAGTATATCAATCATTTTAAAACTACAAATTAAAATTAAAAAGTGGACGAGTAATGCGGTGAAGATATTTACAATCTACATATCTGCAATCGAGAGCATAAGTTCTTGAGAAATATTAATCTGCTTTTTCGCAAGATATTTTTCAGGTACATAATCAATAGCTATTCATCATATTTTTAGTTAATCGCAATATAAGTTATTAATTTGTTTGTATATCTTTGTGGAGCATAACAAAAGTCTCTTCATACATTTGCATCTAAGGATCAATTTAAATCGTTTGTAAAAAAAAGGTTTAAATCATTGTAAACAAAAACCTTATCTTAATCGAACTAATTTATTGAATTATAGTTATTCAATAAACGCTCTAACAGGCTTCTTTATCTAAGCAATAAATTTAGTTTTCAAATAATCACTTTATGAAAAAAGATATAACCATCGTAATCCTTCTATTTCTTTCCCTCACTATAAAATCAGAGAATAGATGGCTGGCAACTCTAGATAGTGCTTTGACAGAGAGATATACTTATTTCAATCAACGAGAAAATAGAATTAATCAGTTCAAAAGCCAGCTAGAAATCAAAAAAACGCCATTAGGGAAATACTTAATTTGCAAGCAAATATATTCGGAATATCAAAAATATATGTGTGATTCAGCTATACTTTACCTCAATTTAAGCTTAGACTACGCAACTGAATTGAAGAATCAAAATTTTATTAATGAAACTAAGTTACAATTGGTTCTAATGTACGCTTCTTCAGGTGTTTTTGAAGAATGTATAACTATATTGCACACACTTAATCCAAAATCATTTAATCCTGATCTAAAAATAAAATATTATACGATATGTGAAAACGTATATGGTGAATTAAAACAGTTGGCTAATGACAAAAGAAATATTCTCAAATACGAATTAAAAAGAAAATGTTATGAAGATTCATTATTGAAAATAGCACCAGCTCAAAACGAAAGAGTTTTAGAAATTAAAGAATTAGATTTTTTAGGTGAAGGAGAACTCGATAAGGCGTTGAAAATTAACAATTATCGGATAGCAACAACTTCAAAAACAGATTCCCGCTTTTCTATGGTTGCTTTCGATCGCTTTTTAATTGAACGTCAAAGAGGAAACATTGAAGAGCAACAAAAGTATCTTATTCAATCTACAATTTGTGATATTAAAAACTCGATAAGAAATAATGCATCGTTGTGTCTATTAGCAACTTTATTACACTCGAAAGGCGATATAGATCGGGCATATAAATATATTAAAATTGTCCAAGAAGATGCTACTTTTTATCATGGGCGACTAAGGTACATTCAAATCGCAAATGTAATGCCAATCATTGAAGAGTCTTATAGAATAAAAAGCGACAAACAGAAGGAAAATATTATTCTTCTGTTAATTTGCATCAGTTGCTTGACTATCTTTTTAGGCATGACTTTATTCTTTTTACAGAAACAGAAGAAAAAATTGTCAAAAGCTAACATTAGTCTTCGGGTTTTAAACGAGAAACTAACTCAATTAAATGAAGAACTAAGGTTGCTTAATCACGAATTATCGAGTGTAAATCATATTAAAGAAGAATATATTGGTCAGTTTTTAAGCATTTGTTCTGTTTATATTGTTAAGCTAGACTCGATGCGAAAATTAGTGCTGAGAAAAATATCTAACGCAAAAATATCTGATTTACAAACAGATTTCAGCTCAAATGAAATAATTGACAAAGAGATTGATGAATTTTACAAGAATTTCGATGAAATATTTTTACATATATTTCCAAAATTTGTTGATAGTTTTAACGAATTGTTATTTGAAGATGAACGTATTGAACTTAAGAGTGGAGAACTCCTCAATGTTGAACTTCGGATTTTTGCACTTATTCGATTGGGAATAAACGATAGTGCTCAAATTGCAAAACTATTACGCTATTCAGTTAATACTATTTATAATTATAGAGCAAAAGTTAAGAATAAAGCAAAAGTCTCGCGTGAGGAATTTGAGGCTTTGATCATGAAAATCGGTACCTTTGATCTATAATGAGAATCAAGTTCTTGTTAGCATAAGTATATTGATTCACCAGATAGATATTCCCATTTTATTACACACTCAATTTTGAAGACAAATCAGATATTCTGTTTTCAGATTGTTTCATTCTGGATTAGAAAATTCTGCATTCTATCCACAATATAAAAGATTTTTACAGGATTCCAATCTCTGGACTCCACTTTTACTCTTTCCTGCCAGATACATATATGTCTTATTATCAGTCAAATAAATTCTTGTCTATTTTTATTCCATCCACTTTGTTTTTTTGACATCTGTCATACAGTCTGTATACCCTCTATCTTTGCGTTAATGTTTTTGTCTTTGTTGAAAGATAAGAACAAGCTTCGTATAAGCTAGTTACTCTGGTTAGTTTATATGTATACAAGACAATTTCAAAAATAAACATTAAAACAAAATGACGATCTATGTTACAAAAAAAAATCCTAGGATGCGTTTTTCTTTTATGCAGTGTATTTTCCGCCTTTGCTCAGGAAAACAATGCTAATTATCAAGTAATTCCATTACCACAAGTAATTGCGCCAGTTGTTGGTAAACCGTTTAATTTAAATGGCACTACATCAATTAACTATACAAGGGGAAATGCAAAACTGAAAAAGAATGCCTTGTTTCTTGCCAGCTACATCAAAGCTACCACAGGATTGCAGCTAAATGTGATACACAATAAAACCTGTAATGGTTTTATCACCTTAAAAATAGATACCACCTTAAAAAATAGAGAAGCATATCGATTAAATGTAACAAGTCAATCCATTATCATTTCTGGTGCTACTGAGGCTGGGGTATTCTATGGTATTCAAACGCTTCGAAAATCTTTACCTCGAATTAAAAACACAAAAAATGTAATATTCCCCGCTGTAAAAGTTATAGACTATCCTCGTTTTGAATATAGAGGAATGCATTTAGATGTTGGGCGACATTTCTTTTCTGTAAGCTTTATAAAAAACTATATAGATATTTTGGCTCTACATAATGTAAATAACTTCCACTGGCATCTTACCGAGGATCAAGGCTGGAGAATTGAAATTAAGAAATATCCTAATCTTACAAAAATAGGTTCAAAGCGAACAGAATCAATAATTGGACATAGCTCCGACAAATACGATGGAATTCCTCACGAAGGTTTTTATACACAAGATCAAATAAAAGAAATAGTGGCTTACGCCAAAGAGCGCTATATTAACATTGTGCCTGAAATTGATATGCCCGGTCACATGTTAGCAGCCTTGGCTTCATATCCAGATTTGGGGTGTACAGGTGGACCTTATGAAGTTGGAAAACACTGGGGAGTATACGATGAAGTGCTATGTGCAGGTAACGAAAAAACATTTGAGTTTGTTGAGAATGTGTTGACCGAATTGATTCAATTGTTTCCATCCGCTTACATTCATATTGGCGGAGATGAGTGCCCTAAAGTAAGTTGGGTAAAATGTGATAAATGTCAAGCTCGAATTAAAGCTGAAGGATTAGTTGCAGATGAAAAGCACACTGTAGAACAGCGATTACAGAGTTATTTTATATCACGTATAGAAAAGTTTTTAAATAGTAAGGGACGAAATATTATTGGCTGGGACGAAATATTAGAAGGTGGATTGGCACCCAATGCCACTGTGATGTCGTGGAGAGGAATAAATGGAGGAATAGAAGCTTCCAAACAAAAGCATAACGTAATTATGACCCCAACAAATTATTGTTATTTTGATAATTATCAGTATGCTGAAACTGCAAATGAGCCAATAGCACAACCAGGATTCTTGCCAGTTGAAAAAGTATATAGCTATGACCCAATCCCAACGGGATTAGCAATTGACAAACAGAAATATATTTTGGGTACACAAGCAAATTTGTGGTCGGAATATATTTCAACTGGATCCCAAGCTGAATACATGCTTTTACCTCGCTTGGCGGCTCTTTGTGAAGTGCAATGGACTATACCCGAAAGAAAAAATTATCAGAACTTTTTGTTACGAGTCCCGGCACTTGAAAAAATTTATATAGAATATAATTATAATTATGCTAAACATATATTTACGAATTAGCAAAGTAATATAAGCTCAATTCTAGCAATTAGATTATAATCATATCAAATAAATTGAAATATCCTTGTTGATGTTAAGCAGATATTTTCGGATAGACATTGTTTATTCTGAAGATATCTGCTTTTTTCTAATATAAAAGGTTGAATAGTGTAGGGCTTATAAACTAAAAATAAAACACTCATTTTCTCAACCGTGTTATTTCTCAAATGTCACTTCTCTTATAACACAGTTTTTGGACTCTCCTCCTCTTTGTTTAGTCACAAAAGAAATCACATCTAAAGTGAATTACTCAACAATCTTTGTATTCTATCCACTTTATTTATGTACTGCTTTAATTGTAATTGTATAGTATACAGTTAATTGATAAAGTGTTGGCTAACGTGTATTCCACTTTGTATTTTTTAGAACCACTTAGCGTCAGTCGGACACCTTATCTTTGTTGCACAACAATAGTTCAAACAAAACATCTCAAAATTTAGATATATTTCTGTGTAAAACCGATAGAGTATCAGATTAAAGTTAGAAGGATAAATTTAAATCCAGACTAAAAAACGGATTAGAATATCAAGTATACGGCAATTCAAAATCAACAAAAATAGATTAACCAATTATTTTTTTATTAACCAGTCGACTCCATGCTTTTAAAAATAAAAATGGGGAAGACATAATTAGTACACAATGAAGAAACGAGTGATTTTTGTTTTGATTATTATGTTTGCTCTGAGCAAAGTGATGGCACAAAACATTTCGGGAGTAGTAGTCGACTCTAAAGATGTGCCGTTGCAAGGAGTATCCATATTGGTCAAAGGTACGACTAAGGGAAGTACAACAGATTTAAATGGTAAATTCGTAATTAGCAATATCGCTAATTCATTACAAAAAGTTCTGATATTTAGTTATGTCGGATTTGAGAAAGTTGAAAAAAATCTAGGTACCCAAACATTTGTGAAGATAGTTCTACAGGAAATGAACAAGGGACTGGATGAAGTGGTGGTGGTAGGTTATGGAAGTCAGAAAAAAGAGTCGGTTACAGCCGCTATCTCTTCGGTTGCAGCAAAAGATCTGGTACAATCGCCAACGGCTAATATCAGTAACTCTTTATCCGGGCGCATGTCAGGACTTATAACCGTTCAGAATTCAGGGAAACCGGGCGCCGATGCCTCCGACCTATACATTCGTGGAATTGGAACTTATTCAAGTTCAGTGAGTCCGCTTATTATGGTTGATGGGGTGGCTCGTGATACGTATAATAATATTGATCCAAACGAAATTGAAACCATCAGTATATTGAAAGATGCATCGGCTACAGCTGTATTTGGTGTACGTGGTGCAAACGGAGTAGTGCTGATTACAACAAAACGCGGTAAAGCTGGTGCTCCTAAAATTAGTCTTTCGGCACAAACAGCTGTCAATGAATTTACCGGACTACCAAAATTTGTAAACTCATTTGAATATGCCACTTTGCAAAACGAAAAAAGCTATGAAACTTACTGGATTAATCATGCTAAAGACGCAGATATAAATACCTGGGCTGATTTTGTTGCAAAAAGAGAGGGAAACTGGAAAAAGGAAGGGGCACAATATTATTCGGATGATGACTTACTAAAATATAAGAATGCTCACACACCTCTTTTAGCTAACGGACAAACAAATCCATACTACGATCCATACTTTCACCCCGATACAGATTGGCAAAGTCTTATCTTCAAAAAGAGGTCAAGCCAAAGCCAGGTAAATCTGAACATTAACGGTGGAACCGAAAGTGTAAAGTATTTCGTGTCACTTGGTTATTTGAACCAAGGTGGTATGTTCAAAACTAACTATATGGAGTTTCCGGATGATATGGCTTACAGCAATAAACGATATAATATTCGTGGAAACTTTGATTTCGATATTAATAAAGACTTCCGTGTATCGGTTGATTTAGGGTATCAACATGAAGTTCAGGGAGGATTAGGGCTAGATAATGAAAGTTGGATGTGGCAAAAGCGTATAATGTGTAATAATCCCCTTTCTTCTCCAGGCATTGTCAATGGGAAATTCGTTATGCCTTATAACTTTCCACAAATTGATGAAAATCCACTCCAACAAATTGCAGGCATGGGTTACAACAATACAATAAAAAGTACATTAACGTCATCGGTGAAGCTTAAATACAAACTTGATCGAATTTTAAATGGATTGTCGATTAATGCCAGAGTTGCTTATGACAGTTATTTTTCCACACGCGATGGTGGCGGTTGTTCACCACTTTGGTATAAAATCACTCCTAACTCCAATGGAAATCCATTGGACCCAATTTTCTCTCAGATGACCGAAGAAATTCCACCAGTGCGTTGGGCTAGTTGGTATGTAACCAAATGGAGAAAAGTATACGGCGAAGGGTCGTTGAATTACAATCATTCATTTGGAAAACACGACGTGGGTGCATTGGTTCTGTATAATGTAGAAAAGAAATACGATCCAACATTAACTCCTGACTTACCTCATGCTTACCTTGGTATGGTGGGACGTGCCACTTATGCTTACAACGGAAGATACCTGGCTGAATTCAATATGGGTTACAATGGTTCTGAAAACTTCCCTAAAGGATTGCGTTATGGATTTTTACCGGCTTATTCTCTTGGTTGGGTTGCTTCTAATGAAGCATTCTTCCCTAAAAACGATGTGGTTAGCTATTTGAAAATTCGTGGATCAATAGGAAAAGTTGGAAATGATAATGTGTTTGTCAATGGCGTTTCAAGACGCTACTTGTATTTGCCCAATACTTGGAACTATTCTGGGGGTTACGCTTTTGGAACGTTGACAGATCGTAACTACGTAAATGGAGCTGAAGAAGGGACAGTCGGAAATCCAAATGTTACTTGGGAAACTGCCACTAAAAGCAATATAGGATTTGAAACAAAATTATTTGAAAATAAGCTATCCGTAACATTCGACTATTTCAACGAGAACAGAAAAGATATCTTATCAAACAAACAAACGATTCCAGATATCGTGCAAGCAACTTTACCACCCTATAACCTTGGTGAAGTGAAGAACTGGGGCTGGGAGTTAGAAATGACATGGAGAAATAAAATTGGTAAGCTTGATTATTGGGTAAAAGGTAATCTATCGCATAACAAAAACAAAATTGTATTTATGGACGAAGCAATTGCTGATGGTCTCGGTTATCAGGCTGCAACAGGAAACCCAATCAACCAGTTATTAATGCTTAAAGATAAAGGACTCTACAATTCGTGGGCAGACTTATATCAGATTGATGCAAAAGGAGATCCTATTTTATCAAGTCCGGTACTAGCACTGAACAAAAGTGGACAACCTTATACCAATGCTGCAGGAAAACCGGTTTATCAGAAAGACCTGGGGTATAATGGAGCAGTAGTTCAACCGGGTGAAATCCGTTTGGAAGATGTAAACCAAGATGGTGTAATTGATAAAAAAGATAATATTCGTACCGGGAAAACCAATATTCCTGAATTTGCCTATGGCTTTTCTTTCGGCTTTAGCTACAAAGGCTTCGACTTCTCTACCTTATTTCAGGGTGTTGCCGGCGTTGAGCATTATGCTGAAAACAGACCATTTAATAATATTGAAGCTATTACTGAGCTAGGATTGAACCGTTTTACATTAGACAGACGTGCAAATGGTGAAAAAATCGAATTCCCGATTGTCGCTTACAATAACTCTGCTGGCTATAATACTTATTTCCTGAAAGATGCTTCTTATGTTCGATTAAAGAACATGGAAATCGGATATACACTTCAACCAACGTTTCTGACTAAACTAGGTATTAGCTCTACCAGAATCTATCTGAACGGGTCTAACCTTCTTACCTGGTCGCCCAACAAAAAGTGGGGAGATCCAGAGAACTTAGGTACTAATGGTTATCCACTTGTAAAAACATATAACCTTGGATTCAACATTAACTTTTAATAATACCACTCAAATAAAACAGATATGAATAAAATATTAACAACTATCATCTCAATCATGGCTGTATACACAATGGTGTGTTTTAGCACAGGTTGTAGTGACGATTTTCTTGAAAAGCCAAAAGGTGGAGCTGTAACTACAGATACCATCTTTCATACACAGAACCAGGCACGACTAGCTGTTGCGCAAATGTATAATACTTGTATTAAATGTTATTTTCCTGCTGATTGGAATGGATCCAGACCGGAATCTATTACTGATGAATTGTACATAATTCATGGTTCGAACGATACATGGGCCGGTCAGATAATTAATACTCAGTATTACGTAACCGGAAATATGAGTACTGAAACTAACTGCGATTATGGTGGATATGGTTCTCATTACAACGGTATACGACACGCCAACTTAGTCTTGGAAAACATCGATAAAGTAACCGATGCAACTGATGAATGGAAGAGTGACGTTAAAGGGCAGGCAATATTCTGCCGGGCAATGCAACATTATGAATTGTTCAGGTATTATGGTGGAATTCCATTGGTAGATCATTCACTGCACGAAGATGTTAACTATCCAAGACGTTCGGTAAGTGCAGTAGTAGAAACTATTGTGAAGTGGTGTGACGATGCAGCTGCATTGCTCCCTGCAACTCGTCCTTCGGTGGATTTTGGAAAAGCAACAAAACTTGCTGCCCTAGCTTTGAAGGCGCGCGTATTATTGTTTGCTGCCAGCCCATTGTATAATACTCCGGATAATATGAAATCGCAACTTACCGGTGCACGATTTGAGGACGCCAGAGATTCCGTTCTTTGTTATCCAACGTATAGTGCTGATCGCTGGAAACTGGCTGCTGATGCTTCAAAAGCAGTTCTTGACAATGCAGCTACAGCAGGTGTAAGCTTATATAATACAGGCAAACCAGTAACAACAGGTGAAACTTATGCTACATTAGGCGATTATGAATCGGTTTGGAATGTGTATGGCAATTCTGAAGTTATCTTGGCTAATACGCAAAGTATCGAATCATCAAGTATGTGGTGGTCACTTTATATGTCATCTCAGTTATTTTATTCTAGCTGGGGTATAAAAAACAATGTTCCTAATGAGTTTTTACAACTGTATGAAAAGAAAGATGGCACTAAATGGACACTTCCAGCCAGTGGAACCAACCTCCCAACAGACATAGTGGCTTTAGATTTGGATCCTCGTTTCTATCAGACAATTGCTTATGATGGTATGTACTATTGTACTCAAAAGGGATATCTTGATTATTATAAATCCGGCGATGGTTATCCTCAAGGTAGTTTATGCGGGGCAAACGACGGAACACCCAATGGATTTGCCATTGAAACATTCAAGTTTATACCACGTGTTGATGCGATGGATGCCAGACACATTACCTGGCCTGTGTTCAGATTAGCTGAGTTTTACTTAAGCTATGCCGAAGCGCTGAATGAATTCAGTGGACCATCGCAAGCTACATACGATGCCATTAATATTATTCGTAGTAGGGCAGGTATGCCAAACAAGGTTGGATTAGACCAAGGTGGTTTCCGTGCAGCTATACAAAACGAACGTACCATTGAACTTGCCTATGAAAATAACAGATATAACGATTTGCTACGTTGGATGACAGCACCTCAGGTACTTAATAAATCGTTACATGGCATTGTGACTACTGCTAAAAAGGTGAATGGAGCTTTGACTCGTCCCTGGGTGACAGGATTGTTTATCAATCGGATCTTCCCTCAGCGGTATTATTACCTGCCATTCTCCAATGCAGAAATCAGTAAGAAATATCTTGGAAATAAAGATTGGAACGGTCAAAATCCAGGTTGGTAATCAAAGATGTTTTTATTAAATTAATATCGAAAAAAATGAAAAAAAATCATATAAAATTATCTATTTTACTTTTATTGCTTTGTAACCTGTACGCCATGAGCATCCAGGCTAAGAACAGTAAAATTTCGAAAGTGGAAAAACAGCTTGTCGACTCCACGAAAGTTTCGGGGACTAAAGTCGGAAATCAACTTGCAAGTAACTGGAGAAAAACCGGAGCAACTTTTACTATTTCGGGCAGCGAGTTGGAGCACATGGCAACCACTAACCTGTTGAATGCACTGAATGGACGGCTTCCCGGATTGACTGTCATATCGGGATCAGGTGAGACCGGTTACGATAATCCATCGTTTGCTATCCATGGCCAATCGTCGTGGAACACCAAGACAAATAATATGCTGGTTTACCTTGATGGTTTTGAAGTTGATATGGGAGCTCTTTCTTCTTTATCAGCTAACGAAGTGGAATCGGTATCCATGGTGAGTGATGCTACCGAGCTGGCAAAATATGGCTTCAGTGGTGATGGCGTTATAACCGTTACAACAAAAAAAGGGAAAGCCAGTAGAAAGCCGGTTATTTCATTTCACTCCCGTTATGGAATGCAAAGTGCAGTTGAATTGCCAACCGTATTGAATGCTTACGACTATACCCGTTTGTATAATCAGGCACGTCAGAATGATGGCTTGCCTGTTAAATATGCTAATCCTGATTTATATAAGAGTGTCAATGACCCGATCCACCCGAATGTAGATTGGTATAATGAAATGCTTAAATCTTCTGCTCCAACCCAGAACTATAATATCTCATTTCGTGGAGGTAGCGATAAAGCACAGTATTTCTTAATTCTGGATCATGCAAACAACGAAGGTTTATATAAGAATGCAAACGAAATAGACAAAGACTATGGAACAAATGCTCTTTACAAGAAATATAATTTGAGAGCTAATATCGCTGTTCAGTTAAGTAAGAATTTTTCGATCAAAAGTGAATTGTCAGGAAAAATAGAAGACCGTAATACACCTGCCGGATTCACAGCTTCAACGTTATTTGCGAACTTATTGAATACTCCTTCGTCTTCGTTTCCAATAAAGAATCCAAATGGGACATGGGCTACCAATTCAGATCACGACTTTAACCCGGTTGAATTATTGAAACAAGGTGGTGTGTATAATGGTCATACCCGCAATATGCAGGCTAACACCACATTTGTTGAAAAATTAGATATGCTTACTCCGGGATTAGCTCTAAATGGTGGAGTCTCATTTAGTAACCAGTATATGGGAAGTTACATGAAATCATTTACCGCACCAACTTACGAGTTGACAAAAGATGCAAACGATAATCCGATTTTGGATGCAAGTGGTAATTATGTTTATAAGAAACATGGCACAGTGGCTTCGTGGATTAGCGATGGAGAAGTGAGCCACTGGAACAGATCTACATTTCAACTTGGACTGGATTACAATCGTAGCTTCGGATTACACTCAGTATCGGCCATGGTTGAGGCTAAAAGACAAAGCTATAGCTACAACGGTTTGCTTTATGAATTTCGTACTCAGGGTATTTCGTCAGCTATCTCTTATGATTACGCTAAAAAATATGTATTGAATGTTTCGTTTGGATATATGGGAACGGATAACTTAGGTAGTGCCAAACATTATGGTTTATTTCCATCAGTAGGCGCAGGTTGGATTGTTTCCAATGAAGAATTTCTGAAAGACAATGGAGTGATTGATTTTCTGAAAATCAGAGGTTCATTTAGTTCTACCGGAAGTTTGGATCAGGATTATCGCTTCAACGATAAACAATGGGCAGATAATAATTCGGCAGGTTGGAATGTGGGAACAACATCCGTTGCCTACCGAGGTGGACGAACTGAAGGTGCTATTGGTAATCCAAACACTTCGTGGGAAACCAAAAAATCTTTCAACTTCGGTATCGAAATGACCATTTTGAAACATATGACAGCAATGATTGATGTTTTTAGCGAAAAAAGAAGCGGTATCATTCAACGCCCAAGTGCTGAAATTCCATTGTATGCGGGATTTAATCTTCCATATCTGAATATAGGTAAAGTTAGCAACAAAGGATTTGATGCTACTTTGAGATATGATGGTAAGATTAGTGACTTTGAGTATTATGTTGGTACCAATGTTTCTTTTGCCCGGAATAAAATTGATTATATGTCAGAAGTGGCTCAGCCATATTCTTACTTGTATGCTACAGGATACCGGATTGATCAAAATCGCGGATTGCAATGTCTTGGATATTACCAAACATCGGATTTCGATGCTTCTGGAAGTTTAAATACAGGTGTTGTGAAATCATCATACGCTAACGTAAAACCGGGAGATTTGAAATATAAAGATCAGAATAACGATGGTATAATCAATGATTATGACAAAGTTCCTATGAAATACAGTAAGTTACCGGAATGGACTATGGGACTTAATGTTGGATTCAAATACAAAGGTTTTGATTTGGATGCCTTCTTTGAAGGTGTAACTAACAGAACTGTGGTGATGCCTGCAAGTTATACACAACCCTTTGCCGGTGGAAACAACATCACTCCGTTTTCCCTCAACTCCTGGACTCCAGAAACAGCTTTAACTGCAACTTCTCCAAGACTTACCACACAAACTAACCTGAATAATACACAAAGTTCAGATTTTTGGATGAAAGATGGCAGCTTCATCAAATTGCGTAGTCTTGAGCTGGGTTATACACTTCCACAGGTTGTATTTTTGAAAAAAATAAATTCTATCCGGGTTTATGCAAACGGAACCAATCTGTTTATCTGGGATAAAATAGATTCATTGGAAGCCGAAAATCTTTCCATGGGTTATCCGTTGATGAAATCTGTTAGTCTTGGCTTAAACATTGTTTTTTAATCCTGTATCAATAATAAAACGAAGATAGTATGAAAATTAAATTTTATATCATAACTCTTTCTTTACTTGCTGTTTCGTTAATCTCCTGCAAGGACGATTATCTGAACATCAGAAATGAAAATGCGAATATCTCCATCGACAAACTCTATTCAACGTATTCATACGTACAAGGAGTACTTTGGAATACCTATAGTTACTTACCCGATGGTTTTGCTAATTTCGGGATGGAAGAGGCAACCGATAATGCAGAATTCACAAACGAAAGTTCATCTTTTCAGATGTTCAACAACGGAACCTGGAACCAGTTTAATAATCCAGATGATGTTTGGTCATCAAATTATGCAGGTATTCGCCAGGCAAATTTGTTTCTTCAAAACTACAACAAGATAGACATCAGTTATTTGAAGAACGGAACGGTGACCGATTCTACAGCTTATTGGAATGCAAAAGACAATGTGAAATTCATGAAAGGTGAAGTTCTTTTCCTGAAGGCATTCTTCTATTTTGAATTAGTGAAAAGATATGGCGGTGTACCTATCATCAATAAGCCTATGGACTATGTTGATGCCAGTACCTGGAAAGGAATTCCCCGTAATTCGGTGGATGAATGTTTGAGACACATCAGCCTGTTGTGCGACTCGGCAGCTAAGATAATTCCTGTTGATATTGATACTAAATACACATGGTATGAAAAAGGGCGTGTAACCAATGGAGCTATTTTAGCTTTGAAATCACGTACCCTGTTATATGGAGCCAGCCCACTTTTCAAAAACCAGGGTTCTACCATCACGTGGGCAGATGCTGCAAAAGCAGCTTACGATGTGATAGCTTTAAATAAATACTCACTAGTTGCCGGAGCAAATTATGCTGACCTTTTCGGTTCGGGCAGTACAACGCAAACAGAGTATATCTTTATGCGTAACTATGGTTCTACAAACTTCATTGAGTTTTCCAATTTTCCTATTGTATTCGATAAAAGTACGGGCAATAGTATAACACCAAGTCAAAATTTGGTTGATGCTTTTGAGGTCGTAAATGCAGGAGTTAGTGTACCATTCGATTGGACTAATCCAGCTCATGCCAGTGCTCCATATGCTCACAGGGATCTTCGCTTTGATGCGTCGGTTATTTACAATGGTTCTTCATTCTCCGGTAAAACTATCCAGACCTATACCGGTGGAAACAGTGGATTGCCAAATACAAATGCTACAAAGACGGGGTATTATTTAAAAAAATGGCAAAACCCGACTATTGATCTTGTAAATAACACCACAGCCATTCATGCGTGGGGTTACTTCAGATATGCTGAGATTTTATTGAACTATGCCGAAGCGATGTACAATGCTTATGGAGAAAGTTCTGATCCTAACGGCTATGGAATGACAGCTTTGACGGCATTCAATTTAGTGAGAGACAGGGCTGGCGTGAGTCATTTGATAGCAGGGACCTTAACTCAGGCAAAAATTGAAAATGAACGTCGTGTTGAATTCTGCTTTGAAGACCAACGTTTCTGGGATATACGTCGTTGGAATAAAGCCGAAACAGTCTTTGGCTCGCCATTGAAGAAGATAGTTATCACCAATACAGGAACAACAGATGCTCCGGTTTACACATACGAAGTAAAAACACTGGAGAACAGGGTATTTTTGCCAAAGATGAATTGGTATCCGATTCCACAAAATGAAATTACCAAAACCGACTGGAAGCAAAATACCAGTTGGTGATAGACGAAAATAGACCGATTTATATGCTTTGTAAGTACAAAATGAATACTACAAAGCAACTTTACAAATGGAACAGGAGCATTGAATGTTATAAGTAAAAATAGCATCCGGCTCCAATAAGGCCGTCTCACTTAATGATATAACAATTGTTATAAATTTAGATTTAGAATTTGTTGCTTTGTCAACATAATAAGATGATTTTAAGATTGATTAGATTGTGTATAAAAAGTTGTATGATTGTTTAGTAAATTAGGTTGGTATTGCTGCTGGTGTAAAAACGAGAAATTATTATCTTAGTTTTACACTGGCGCAATATTTTTATATAACCTATAAATGAGAGTTATGACTAAAAGAAATTAGCTTTAATGCTTATCACTTTTCACTATATTATTTCGGAATATCAGCAAAACCATCTCAGCTAATTCCAAAATACATTTGACAATTAGCCTCTCTATAAGAACTAGTTTAAAAGACTTATTGATAAACTCAGTTCCCCACTACAAAAAAATAAGAGACACAAAAGATAACCATAAATATGGAGTTAATGAACTCTGCTATATTTTATACCTTTAAAAATTAAACATAAATGCGATTAATCATACAACCTGATTCTTCAGGTATTTCCAACTGGGTGGCAAACTATATTGCCATCAGGATACGAACTTTTTCTCCAAGTGCCGAACGCCCTTTCGTACTGGGATTACCCACTGGTTCAACGCCGCTCGGGACATACGCAAAGCTTATTGAACTTCATAAAGAAGGGCAGGTTTCGTTCAAATATGTAGTTACTTTCAATATGGATGAATATGTAGGTATACCTAAAAATCACCCTCAAAGTTACTATACTTTCATGTGGGATAATTTTTTCAGTCATGTTGATATTTTGCCCGAAAACGCAAATCTGCTGGATGGCAATGCCCCCGATCTGGATGCCGAATGTCAGGCTTACGAAGATAAAATAAAATTCTTAGGCGGCATTCACATGTTTCTGGGTGGCATTGGCGCTGATGGTCATGTTGCCTTTAATGAACCAGGTTCCTCCTTGCATTCGCGCACCCGCATAAAAACACTTACACAAGATACGATAATTGCTAACTCAAGATTTTTCAACAATGATGTTCGTCTGGTACCAAAATTGGCATTGACTGTTGGTGTCGGAACCATTATGGACGCGTATGAGGTATTGATTGTGGTGGATGGACATAACAAAGCTCAGGCAGTTCAACAAGCTGTTGAGGGTTCGGTAAACCATATGTGGACCATTACTGCTTTACAATTGCACCAAAAAGGAATAATTGTTTGCGATGAATCTTCAACCACCGAATTAAAAGTTGGTACATATCGTTATTTTAAAGAGATAGAGAAGATTTGAAAAGCGGCATTAGCCAAATCTATCGCAAAGACTTAATTCAGATAGACAACAGACAAAATTAAAACAATATGAAATACGATTTAAGTTCAAAAATAACGTTAGAACGCACTCCCGAACGTTACTACCAGTCGAATGATATGATAGAAAGTCTTCGACAGACTCGATATGAAAAACTCCGCACAAAGATTTTTTCAAATTCATACGAAGGCGTAAGCTTTATTGCACAAAACATAGCTACACTGATTTGCGAAAAAGAAAAACAGGGCGAACTCTGTATCTTGGGTTTATCCGGAGGACTCTCACCTTTGGGGGTATATGATGAACTGGTGCGTCTGCACAAAGAAGAGGGTCTGAGTTTTGCCGACGTAGTGGTATTTAATGTCTCTGAGTTTTTCCCGGTTTACGATCGGGAGATGCACTCCAATGCAGGACTATTAAAGAAACATTTACTGGACAGGGTTGACTTTAATGCAGAAAACTTCTATACACCCGATTCCACGGTGAACCGTACCAACGTGTATGACTTTTGTCGGCATTACGAAGAATTAATTGAGCAAAACGATGGGTTGGATTTAGTGTTGGTAAGTGTCGGATTGGTGGGGAATATCGCTTACAACGAACCCGGATCCCAGGTTAGTACACTCACCAGACTTATGCTGCTCGACAATGAATCACAACGGGATCTGAAACATTATTATAGTTCCATTTCCGAAGTTCCCGATAGTGCGGTAACCATGGGACTGTCTACCTTACTCAATGCTAAACAGGTTGTATTGCTGGCCTGGGGCGAACATAAATCGAGTATTCTGAAAGAAATTATTGAAGGGAAAGTGGATGATAATGTACCGGCCTCATTCCTTCAATTGCACAAAAACGCCATGGCGGCTATTGATTTAAGTGCAGCCCAGCAACTCACTCGCATCAGCCATCCGTGGTTAGTGGGACCTTGCGAGTGGAATGATATGCTTATCCGCCGCGCCATTGTATGGCTTTGTGCTCAGACCGACAAACCTATTTTAAAGTTGACCAATAAGGATTATAACCAACATGGACTGGATGAACTCCTGGCTCAGTATGGCTCAGCATACAATGTCAATATCAAAATATTCAATGATCTGCAACACACCATCACCGGTTGGCCGGGAGGTAAACCCAATGCCGACGATAGCAATCGTCCGGAACGGGCAAAACCTTATCCAAAACGGATATTGGTCTTTAGCCCGCATCCCGACGATGATGTGATTTCAATGGGAGGTACCTTGCAGCGACTGGTTGATCAGAATCATGATGTGCACGTGGCTTATCAGACTTCCGGAAACATTGCAGTGGGTGATGAAGAGGTAATACGCTATGTATCCCTGATGCTGAATGTGCTCGACAGGTTTGATCCGAAAAATGAGGCTACAAGAGAAAAATATGCCGGAATTCTTCACTTCCTGAAGGATACAAAACAGATAGGCGATTACGACACAAAAGATGTATTGTATATTAAAGCTCAAATCAGACGTGAAGAGGCTCGCTCGGCTTGTCGGTTCATGGGAGTAAAACCGGAAAATATCCATTTTCTGGATCTTCCGTTTTATGAAACCGGGAAGGTTCAGAAGGGAAAGCTTTCGGATGCCGATATAATCAAAGTAATAGCTTTGTTAGACGAAGTCCAGCCACACCAAATCTTCGTAGCCGGTGATTTGGCCGATCCTCACGGAACACACAAAGTGTGTCTGGATGCAGCATTAGCAGCCATTTACGAATTAAAAGACAAAGCATGGATGAAGCACTGCCGTATATGGATGTATCGGGGCGCCTGGGCAGAGTGGGAAATTGACCATATTGAGATGGCTGTTCCTATCAGCCCCGAGCAACTTCGTAAAAAACGAAATTCCGTTCTCAAACATCAGTCACAAATGGAAAGTGCACCATTTCTGGGCAATGATGAACGATTATTCTGGCAACGTGCAGAAGAACGGAATCAATCAACAGCAATATTATACAATAGTCTGGGACTTGCTTCTTATGAAGCCATTGAGGCATTTGTGGAATACAAATTAGAATTGTAATGCTTGAAAAAGTCCGAAATGAAGCTAATGAATCTTTCTAAATGCAGTGATGTAACAATTGTCTGCGTTATTTGAGTTGGAGTTGTATGTTGTTGATCAATCAACCGAATTGCCATCAAACCGGATATTTAGGAGTATTGAACTTTTAATACAGTTTTAATTTGTGTTTTAGGTTATAAAGAGTGTTTGACGATTTTTCAACGTCAGACACTCTTTCTTTTATTCATTTGACTAAACGAAACACGATTACCCACAAGCACCTTATGATTCAAATTTGATGTAAACAGATAATACAACGTATAATCATAATTTTTTTATTGTTTTCAATTCGAATGATTATCTTTGCATGCTAATTTTGAAATAATGGATAATATTATAAACCAACCCAAGAAAGATTACTGCGAGCCCATGCATACTTGCGAACATATACTGAATCAAACTATGATTCGTATGTTTGGGTGTCCTCGATCCATGAATGCCCACATTGAGAGAAAATGTTCAATTGCTATTGTACATTAATTATATTTAACTGATTATTAGTTTTATAGACCTATGGAGTTGAACGAACATAACAAAAAAGAGTACCCACCTATGCATTCGGCGGAGCATATATTGAATCAAACAATGATTCGTATGTTTGGCTGTGAAAGGTCTAAAAATAGTCATATTGAGCGCAAAAAAAGTAAGTGTGACTACTTTTTAATCAATGAGCCAACACCAAAACTGATTGCCGAAATTGAGAATCGAGTGAATGAACTTATTGCTCAAAATTTGCCCGTTTCAGCTTCTTTGGTTGATAGAGATAATGTTCCTGATACTATTGATTTGAGTAAGTTGCCGGACA
>Ga0302170_10000095_pt1 | contig 32407 bp, 28 predicted proteins | sample I_Fen_N2_1_FD_193492 | JGI IMG/M metagenome (GOLD analysis project Ga0302170, IMG submission 193492) | Peat permafrost microbial communities from Stordalen Mire near Abisko, Sweden - I_Fen_N2_1 | ecosystem: Environmental > Terrestrial > Soil > Wetlands > Permafrost | place: Sweden: Abisko...
GTATTTTTGCCCATGGGTTATAATGTTTTTTGTGGTGAAAAACAAAATAACACAATTTGGGCTGAAATCGCAAATGAATTCAGCCCTTTATTGTTTATTTAAATAAAGTTTTACCGGACAGCAATAAATAATTATATAGGGTTTGGTTTTCAATATTCCGGATTTAAATCTTCGTCATCAAATTCTAATTTGAAGCTTTCTTATTTGGCTCCTTTGTTTGTCTATGGTATGAAATTTGATGAAAAGTTTATATTAAAAGGGAATGTAGGAGGTGGATTGTTTTTTTATGATGATGATTATGCTTCTATTAACTCTCTAAGAACTGCAGTAAGTACAGAGTTAGGAATAGAATATATGTTTACTCCTCATCTGGGATTTGGAGTAAGCGGAAATTGGATGATTGGTGAACTTAAAAAGCAAGAGGGCCGTATCTATTTAAATGATTCATCCCCCTGTCTTGTTAAGTTTGGCCTCCAAGGAGGATTACGATTCTATTTTTGAGAATTATTTTGATTAGCGGATAATTACTATTTTAGTAACAACTCCACTTTTGCCTTCACTATCAGCCGCAAATACCATATATACTCCTGAGGTTACCCGTTTTCCTTCTATATTGCAGCCATTCCAAGTAAAAGTACCACCAATAGAAGTACCTTTATTTACTAGTTTACCTGCTGTATCAACGATTTTTACATCACTATTATATACTAAACCAGAAATAGTGATAGGCCCGGTATAATTAGGTTGCACCGGATTTGGAAAAGCATGTATATCACTTGAAAATGTAGTTCCAGCTTCAGTTGCATCGCTTCGATAAGAAATAATACCTTTTCCTGTACCAAAAAAAACTTCACCAGATTCAGGTAGAATTGCAATACTTTTTACTTGGTCGGAAGGTAATGGACTGTTATTAGTGGTAAAATGGTGAATTTCTTCTGTACCATCAGCACTCATCAAATAAACGCCGTTATTTTGTGTAGCAAACCATTTACGATTTCCTCCATCGACTGCTATGTCGTTAATACGTTGTCCGGAAAGAAGATAATCGGCAAGTCCTGTTCCATCATTACGAGGAATCTTTACTTGAGTAACAGTGAAGCTATCATTAAACCATTTTGAAGGATTGCTTACTAACAATGGACCCATAGCTGTGCCAATCCAAATTTGTCCATCCATATCTTCCGCAATAGCATAAGTACGTAATGCTTCACTAGATCCGCTGATGGTAGTTCCGTCTTGATTGGTATACGAAGATCTAAATTTAGTGTTATCATCGGAGGTGTCTTCCAATGTACCATTTGTATCTACGCAGAATACGCCATTGGTACTTCTACTGCATACTACCCAAATGCGACCATTTGAATCGATAAGCGTTCGGGTAGGAGTTGGTGTTTTTGCAATATCCGAATAATAAAGACTCGTAAATGTGCCGTCTTTTTTAAGTATATTGAGTGTATTGGTACTTACATTTGTCATCCATAAATTACCATTGGAATCATAGTTTAGTCCATTTACGCGTACAAAATGCTTTGGATCGCTAGATAAAGCCGTATTAAGTGTGCTATTGTTGATGGAATATAGTTTTACATATTTGCCATTACGGAATTCGTACAATCCTTCTCCGGCAGAAGAAGCAAATACATGCGTTGGATCGTTCGGATCAATAGCTACGGTAGTGATGTCTTGATAAAAACCTAATCCGGTAGAGTCCGAGATACCTTCTTCTTGAAAAGAAGTCCATTTTTCGTTTTCGAAAACCATGATTGTACCTTGGTTGCTATATCGATCTGCAGAAATACCTCCTCCGCAAACAAAAACGCGATTATGATCTACTCGCATATAATCGGCTAAATTGCGTATCGGACCTTCAGGAGTGGTGATTGTGTTGTCTACTGTAATTTGATTCGTACTTGCATTCAAAGTTGTTTGTAACAATTCGTTCTTTGCATTTACTGTCCAATAATGATTATTTAAATAACTAATATTTTTAAACCAGACTGTAGGAGTAAATGTAACGCTACTGTTATAAGTGGAGAAAGAAAAACTACTCCATCCATCCGATACAATCAGGTACTTATCGCAGTTGTGGGTTAAATTAAAATTTCCACTTTTTACTAATGTGAGTGCATTATCATCTGAGTTGAATAAGAAAAGACCTTCGTCTGCTTTTGAAAGAAATAGGTGAGAATCGAAAAGTGAAACGCACTTGTATTGTGTCGTATTAATTTGTTTCCAATTATTTATATCCAACAAATTATCCGTGCTATTGCCTTTTAACAATCCACTTGTAGTAGCTGCAAGAAAGGTTCCATTATATAAGATGCTACTATTTACTGGTTTATCTAAAATGTAGGTGTTATTTATTAGTTTATTTTTCACATCTACTTCTACAATTCCAAAATTGGTATTCAGTAAAACCTTGTCACCTACTGTACTAAGGCTGTTTACTGTTTTATCTTGCGAAAGTGTTTTATTCATATAGTCGGGAATATTATAAGCAGTTCCGTCGGAAGTCAACAAATCGATATTATAATTTGAGTACAGAATAAAAAGCAAATTTTGGCTTTTATTATAAACAATAAATGAAATATCTTGGTCGTTAAGTTGCTTTGCCTTGTTATACGTAGTGATCGATTCATCGTTTATATCGTACGAAAAGAGAGCTCCTGAGGCCAATACGTACAAGCGATCGTTAGCCGGTTCAGAATAAGAAACTTCGCTATAAGCTAAATGTGTACGCCATTCACCCATAGCTAATTGTGCTTTTAGTGGTAATTGATACCCACAAAATAATATGAAAAGTAAGATAAATAGCGAAAGTCGTGAAGCTAAGAAAGCGCAAAGTTTTTCTATCGAAAGTGCACGGTGACTAATTGTGTTTTTTACCTCTGCAGAAAGTTCCGCAAAAGTCTGCGTATATCCTTCGGGTACAAAGATAGGATCGTAACCAAAACCGTGATCACCTTGTTTGGTAGAAATTATTTTGCCACGTACAAGGCCTTCAAAGAAATACTCTTCCTCTCCTTCTATTAAGGCAGTAACAGTACGAAATTGTGCAGATCGATCAATTCTATGATTTGATTTCAAGTCTAATTTCGCCAATTTTAAAAGTAATTTATCCATATTTGCTTCCGAATCGTGGCTTACTGAGGGGATAAAACCTGACTCTTCATCTGAAATAGAAGCATATCTTGCTGAATAAATACCAGGTTCTCCATGTAGTGCATCTACTTCCAACCCACTGTCATCAGCAAAACAATCGTAGCCAAAATGTTCTTTAACAAATCGGGCTTTTAGCAGCGCATTTCCGGCAAAAGTATTTGCTGTTTCAGGAATATCTTCCTCGCAACCTATGTCGCTTAGGCTCAATAATTCATATTTTTCCCCCAACATAGCTTTCACTTCTTCCAGTTTATGACGATTGTTGGTAGCAAAAATCAATTTCTTTTTCGGCATATTTTCTTTGTTTTATTTGAGGATCCTATATATACTGTATAAACGCTAATATAGCGGTTTTATTTTTTTTAAAATGCAATAATCCTATATTAATAAGGTTTCTTTTTCTGAAAATTAGTACCTTTGTATTCTGAATTTTAAAACAAAAAGAATGAAAATAAACTATCTTGGCCTATTATTAGGTGTTCTATTCATTGGAATTAATCCAATTGCAATGTATGCGCAAGTTGAGAAATCATGTATCGAGACCCATTATTCTGTAAATTTGTGGAGTGAAAAATTAGTTGCTCCTCAAAAGTTTGCGCCAATACCACAGGCCGGATCAACGTATTGGCGCGATTCTATTCCTAACGTAATGCAGCAAAGTTATATTTCATTGGGTGAAAAGTATTTAGGAAAGTCCTGGCAATCTCTTCCTGCAAGTGTGTTTAGTGAATATCGTACGAATGGGAATAGAGTAAATTTTGAAGGACTTAGTTTTGCTAAACGAAAACAATTGGCTTGTCTTGTAATGGCAGAAGTAATGGAAGGAAAAGGTAGATTCTTGCCGGATATAATTAATGGGATACAAAGCATTTGCGAAGAGAGCTGGTGGGGCATTCCGGCTCATTATGGAGCTAAAGTACCAGTTCCTGAAGATCAAACTGTCGACTTATTCAATGCAGAAACTGCAGGCTTTTTAGCTTGGACTACTTATATTCTGCGTCCGCAGCTTGATGCCTTTTCACCACTTGTTGCAAAACGTGTAGATGGTGAGATAGAGCGCCGTTTATTAGTACCGGCTTTGGAAGGAAAATATTGGTGGAAAACAGCAGGCATGAATTGGAATCCTTGGATTTGTAGCAATTGGTTAGCTTGTATATTGTTCAACGAAACGAATCGTGAGCGACAATTGCAGGGAGTTTCTGCAGTAATGAAGTGTATGGATGCTTTTATGGATGCTTATCCTGCTGATGGAGGTTGTGATGAAGGTCCTCATTATTGGGATCGTGCTGCAGCTTCACTCTCTGAAAATTTAATCATGTTGCGTCAAGCTACGCAAGGTATTATTGATTTGAGTTCTTCTCAGAAGGTGAAAAACATGGCAAGTTTTATTTATAAAACCTATGTAGGAAAGGGATATGCTGTAAATTTTTCCGATGCAAGCAATAAAGCACTTGCTGAAATTAATGTAATGTATCCTTTTGCTTGTTATGTGAACGATCCAGTGATGCGTCAATATGCAGCGTATGTGGCAGATAAAAATCAATTTTTAGTAAATCCTGCCGAGCTTTATGCACATAGTGGAAATTATCCGGCTCTTGGTCGCGAATTACGTTTATTGAGTAATATTCATTCATTTACAAAAGAACAACCAAAAGATGCTTTAATTGCAGATGCATGGCTTCCAAATTTACAAGTGATGACAGCTCGCAGTAAATTTGGAACTACTGCAGGTTTGTATTTAGCTGCAAAAGGAGGAAATAATGGAGAAAGTCATAATCACAATGATGTCGGCAGCTTTATTGTTTATTATAATGCTGATCCTTTACTTATTGATGTGGGAGTTGGTACTTATACCTCAAAAACATTTGGAGCGGATCGCTATCAGATATGGACCATGCAATCGGGTTATCACAACTTACCAAAGATAAATGGGGTGGATCAAAAAGATGGAAAAAAATTTTGTGCCAGTCGGGTGCAATACACTAAAAAAGGGAAACAAATCACATTTTCTCTTGATATAGCTAAGGCTTATCCTCCCGAAGCAAAGGTAGACGCTTGGTTGCGTACTTTTCATTACAATTCAGGAAAAGAAATAGAAATAACGGATACTTATTCTCTTCGTGAATGCGCATCGGGATCGACGGAACTTATATTTATGACAAACTGTAAACCTACACTTTCTGTGGATGGAAAGAGCATTCAATTGCTCCATTCTAGTGGTATACGCACTCTTTCATTCGATAATTCTTTACTTTCTCCTTCTATTGAACCGATTCTAATTGACGATGCCCGTTTGTTGCAAAGTTGGCCCAGTGGAAAACTCTGGCGTATTCATCTTATTTTGAAAAATAAATTATTAAAAGGAACACTTAAAACAGTAATCCAGTAATCCGTTAAAAAACTAACCATGAAAAAAAATCTTGTATTATGTTTTATTTTTCTTTTTTTCGGCTTGCAGCTTTCGGCACAAGAAGGAAAAGTAATTAAAGTAGCCTGCGTGGGTAATAGTATTACTTATGGAAGTGGTATAAAAGATCGTATCAATCATTCCTATCCTTCGGTATTAGGGCGTCTGTTGGGGACCAAATATGAGGTGCAGAATTTTGGTTTTAGTGCACGTACTCTTTTGAATAAGGGAGATCATCCTTATATGAAAGAAACGTTGTTTCAAAAGGCACTTGATTATCAACCTGACATTGTGGTTATAAAGTTAGGTACAAATGATAGTAAACCAATAAATTGGAAATATAAGGCAGACTTTACGTTGGACATGGAAACAATGGTAACGGCGTTTCAGAAATTACCTTCGCATCCTAAAATTTATCTTTGTTATCCGGCAAAAGCCTATGCCGTTCAATGGGGAATTAATGATAGTATTATTGTCAGCGAAATTATGCCACGCATAGATACAGTTGCAGTTAAGCTAGGTGCTACGATTATTGATTTGCATACTCCTACCGATGGAAAGGAAACTCTTTTTCCTGACAAAATACACCCAAATCCAGAAGGAGCTGTAATACTTGCTACGGAGGTATATAAAGCAATAGCCGAGCAGAAAGTTGGTAAACGAGTTCTTTATATTGGCGATTCTATTACTGATGGAAACTGGGGTGGTGGACACGAAAAAGATTCTTATAAACGCAATCGTTGGGACTTAAATCATATTTTTGGTAGTGGTTATATGTATCTTTGCGCAGCACATTATATGGGTATGTATCCTGATCGTGGTTATGAGTTCTTCAACCGTGGTATTAGCGGTAATACGCTGTTGGATTTAGAGGAGCGTTGGAATAAGGATGTTCTTCAAATGAAGCCTGACATACTTTCTATTTTGATAGGAACCAACGATATAGATCAGTATTTGTATAATACAAAAGAGGCATTCGATTTTTCGACATGGGGAAAACGCTATCGTAAGTTGCTTGATGATTCTCGTGCTCAGAATCCTGCCTTGAAATTGGTGCTTTGTGCTCCTTTTGTAGCCAATACAGGGAAGATGCGAAAAAGTACTAATTTTGCATTACGTGATAGTTTAGTGCGTCAGTGTGCAGCTGTGGTAGAACAGATTGCAAAAGATTACAATGCTGTATTTGTTCCTTATCATATTCTCTTCGATGAGCTCTCATATGTCTATCGTTCTACTTCGGACACTTATTGGATTTGGGATGGCATTCATCCTACTGCAGCGGGACATCAACGTATGGCCGAGATGTGGCAGAAAAAAGCTAATGCACTTTTTGAATAAAAAGTGCATTAGCTTTTAATACCGTAAAAAGAATATTTGTAATTTGTTTATTTTACTTTTATTCTATCAAATCCTTTGCCGAACACACCATGCACATTCGATTGTGAAATAAAAGCATTCTCGTCGATATTTCGTACAAGCCGCAAAATAGTTACCATTTCGCGACGTTTTACCATTACAAGCATTACTTTTACCGACTTTTTGCTATACCATCCTTGTCCATCAAGTATGGTTACTCCGCGGCTCATTTTCATATTGATTTGGTCGGCTATCTCTTTATGGCTATTCGAAATGATGATAAATTGTACCGATTGGTGATTGCGGTTTACCACATAGTCAAGTATATAAGATGTGATAAGCATTGCCACATAACCAAAAATAAGACGCCGTGAATCATGAAAGATAAAGTAACTACTTCCAATAATAATGATATCACAATATAAAATGGTGCTGCCTAATGAAATGTCACGATATTTATTTACCACTGCTGCCACAATATCAGTACCTCCTGTACTTCCGTTGTGTGTAAAGCTTATTCCTAATCCCAATCCACAAAGAGCAGCTCCTACAATGCAAGCCATAAAATCCTGTCCTGCACCAAGTAGCTGTACATTCGGATCGAATACTTTCGAAAAGAACCATAGTAAGAAAGTGAGTGCACCTACTCCATATCCTGTTTTAATGCAAAATTTGATGCCTAATATTTTTAACGCGATAAGCATTAATACAACATTAATAGCTAAGTATACACTTTGCATCGGAATCCCTGTTGCAAAATATACAATAGCACCAATACCTACAACTCCTCCTTCCGTAATTTGATACGGAATAAAGAAGCCATCCCATCCTATTGCGTAACAACATAATCCGATGGTAATCATTATGTAGTCTTTTATTTCAGTAGAAAAGCGCATGGGGTTTATTTATCAATTATTTATCAAAAAAGTGATTATTTGATGAACTTAGCAGACGATATTTACAATCTTCTTAGGTACTACAATTACTTTTCGAACAGGTTTTCCATCAATCCATTTCTGAGCATTTTCATCTGCAAGTACAGCCGATTCAATTGTTTTGGCATCTGCATCTGTTGCAAAAGCCATCTGAAAGCGCGCTTTCCCGTTGAAAGAAATTGTATAATTAATAGTATCTTCTACTAAATATTTCTCTTCATATATAGGCCAAGCAGCATTGCATACAGTAGTAGTATTGCCTAATACAGCCCACAACTCTTCTGCGATATGTGGAGCAAAAGGAGCTATTAATACCACCAATTTTTCTAATACTGCACGTTTGTAGCATTTCAGCGAACCAAGTTCATTCACGCAAATCATAAAGGCACTAATTGAAGTATTGTATGAGAAACCCTCAATATCCATTGTCACCTTTTTTATCAGTTTATGTACTGATTTCAGTTCTTCGGCTGTTGGTTCCTCTTTGGTAATTTGCAAATTATCTTGTTTATCGAAGAACAGATTCCAAAATTTACGAATAAAACGATGTACTCCATCAATGCCGTTGGTATCCCAAGGTTTCGATTGCTCTACAGGACCAAGGAACATTTCATACATACGTAAAGTATCTGCTCCGTAGCGTTCCACAATCATATCAGGATTTACTACATTAAACATCGATTTACTCATTTTTTCTATTGCCCATCCGCAGATATATTTATCACCTTCCAGTACAAATTCAGCGTTATTGTATTCAGGACGCCATTTTTTGAAAGCCTCTATGTCGAGTTGATCATTCGAAACAATGTTCACATCTACATGAATAGGAGTAACTTCATATTGATCTTTCAATCCGAGTGAAACAAAAGTATTGGTATCTTTAATACGATATACAAAACTAGAACGTCCTTGAATCATACCTTGATTCACGAGTTTTTGAAAAGGTTCTTCCTTCACGCTTACTCCTAAGTCGAATAAGAATTTGTTCCAGAAGCGAGAGTAAATCAAATGTCCGGTAGCATGTTCAGTGCCTCCTACATAGAGGTCTACATTTTGCCAATAGTTTGCCGCTTCAGCAGAAAGAAGTGCTTCGTTATTTTTAGGGTCCATATATCGTAAATAGTAAGCCGATGAACCCGCAAAGCCAGGCATGGTGCAGAGCTCTAGAGGGAATCCCTTTTCTGTAGCCCAGTTTTTAGCTCTTCCCAATGGAGGTTCACCCGTTTCAGTAGGCAAATACTTATCCACCTCAGGAAGCTTGAGAGGTAACTTTTCCTCGTCTAGCATATAAGGCATATCCTCTTTATAATATACAGGGAAAGGTTCGCCCCAATAACGTTGACGTGAGAATATGGCATCGCGCAAACGATAATTAACCTTTACGCGCCCTAGTTCCGTTTCTGTTACGTATCTTTTGGTAGCTACAATAGCAGCTTTTATATCCAATCCATTTAGTACCAATCCACCTTCTATCCCTTGTCCTGGCATTGGTGAATTCATCATGATGCCTTCTTTTGCATCAAAGCTTTTTTCAGAAACGTCACAACCCTCAATTAACGGACGAATTTCAAGTCCGAAATGTTGTGCAAATGCATAGTCACGACTATCGTGTGCTGGCACAGCCATAATTGCTCCCGTGCCATATCCGGCGAGCACATAGTCACTAATCCAAACAGGGATAGCTTCACCAGTAAGAGGGTTTATTGCATACGAACCCGAGAAAACGCCACTCACGCTACGATCCGAGATGCGCTCACGTTCTGTACGTTTTTTAGTCCGTTCGAGGTAGGCCGCCACTTCCGCTTTTTGTGTTTCACTAGTAAGAATTGATGTCAATTCACTTTCAGGAGCAAGTACCATAAAAGTAACTCCGAAAACGGTATCAGCACGAGTAGTAAAGATAGTAAATTCCAACTCACTATCTTTTACCTTAAATTTCATTTCAGTGCCTTCGCTACGGCCAATCCAGTTACGTTGAGTTTCTTTCAAAGAATCGCTCCATTGCACAGAAGCCAATCCGTCTAATAATCGTTGTGAATAGGCGCTGACGCGTAAACACCATTGACGCATCATTTTTTGTATTACGGGATATCCTCCTCGTTCGCTTACTCCATCAATTACTTCGTCGTTTGCCAGTACCGTACCTAGTTCTGGACACCAGTTCACCATGGTATTGCCAAGATATGCAATGCGGTAATTCATGAGTGTTTCCTGCTGTTGCTTTTCGCTCATTCCATTCCATTCTTCAGCAGTCAAATCAAGTTCTTCACTAGTTGCAGCAGAAATCTCTTTTGTACCGGTTGCTTTCAGCTTTTCGATAAGGTTTGCAATAGGTTGAGCTTTTTGTGATTTTGTATCATAGTAGCTTCCGAACATTTGTATGAAAGCCCATTGAGTCCATTTATAATAGGAGGGATCGCAAGTGCGTACTTCACGACTCCAGTCGAAAGAAAATCCAATTTTATCGAGTTGTTGGCGATAACGTGTAATATTTTGTTCTGTTGTAATAGCAGGATGTTGCCCTGTTTGTATGGCATATTGTTCAGCAGGTAGTCCATAGGCATCGTATCCCATAGGGTTTAATACATTGAAGCCACACTGACGTTTATAGCGAGCATAAATGTCAGAGGCAATATAACCTAATGGATGACCTACATGTAGTCCGGCTCCTGAAGGGTATGGAAACATGTTTAACACGTAATATTTTGGTTTCGAAGCATCTTCAACCACTTTATAAGTCTGTTCAGTAGCCCATTTTTTTTGCCACTTCTGTTCAAGTTCTCTGAAGTTATAATCCATTCTATTTATGCCTAAATATAGTTATATGTATAATAAAGCGCAAAGGTAATGAATAAATTTCGAATAAAGAAGAAATTTATTTAAATTGCGTCGTATGCTTCTTTTAGCTGTTTCATTGCTTGTTCAAGAATTGGTCGAGGAGAGCCAATGTTCAGTCGCATATGGCCTTCACCTTCTTCTTTTCCGAAAATTTGTCCATCATTGAGTGCAAGGTGTGCCTTATCCACAAAAAAGTCGTTTAGTTCTTTCTGCGAAGTAAATTTCATCTTGCGGCAATCTAGCCATATCAAGAAAGAAGCTTGTGGACGAATCGGATGTATATTAGGACAATTTGTAGTAAGAAATTGGCACACGTAGTCTATGTTTCCTTGAAGATATTCTTGCAATTGGAACAGCCATTCTGTACCATGACTATATGCAGCTTCTACTGATAGAAAAGCTAGGAAATGCCCTTCTGCAAAATCGTTACCGTTAAGGTATCCCATATATTGACTATATAAATCAGGGTTTGGAATCACGCAATATGAGCTGCACAATCCCGCCATATTGAAAGCTTTGCTGGGTGACATAAGAGTAATGGTTTGTTGTGCCATTTCTTCGTTAATCGTTGCAAAAGGATGATGGATGTGAGGTGGCAAGGTTAAATCGGCATGAATTTCATCACTCACTACACGCACATTTTCACGTAGACAAAGCGTAGCGATATGTTCTAGTTCTTCCTTTTTCCAAACGCGTCCACCTGGATTATGAGGATTGCATAAAACGAAGAGCTTACAACCTTTAAGTCGTTCTTCAAATACCTTCCAGTCAATTTCGAATTGTTCTCCCTCTTCCAGAATAGGAGCATATACAAGTTCGCGGCGATTGTTTTGTACTACGAAATGAAAAGGTTGGTATACAGGAGGCATAATTAATACCTTATCGCCCACCTCAGTAAGGCATTGTATTGCAAAAGCAATGCCCGGCACCACGCCTGGTACAAAACCAATCCATTTGGTTTTTATTTCCCAGCTATAACGTAACTTTTGCCAAGCTTGAATCGAAGTTTTCCAAGAGCTCAATTTTTGAGGATACCCAAATATGGGGTGCATAGCACGTTGGCGAATGGCTTCCGTTACGAAAGGAGCTGTAGGTAAATCCATATCGGCCACCCAAAGCGGAATTAAATCTTTCCTACCCCAACGTATTTGCATGGCATCGACCTTTAGAGCGCCTGTATTTTCGCGGCTGATTATTTCATCGAAGTTATACTTCATATTGCTTTACTTTAATTAATGTATGTAAAACTGGAAAAGCGCTTCTTGGGTCCATGCAGAAGTAGTGGTCCTGCCGAGAATCGAACTCGGATCAAAAGTTTAGGAAACTTCTATTCTATCCATTGAACTACAGGATCATGTTGCCTCTCGGCTTTTGGTGAGAAAACGCGGTACAAAGGTACAACATTTCCTCTAAAATGCCAAATATCCTGTAAAAAATGCAAGGATACAAGTCTAAAACTGATAATTCTATAAAATTAGGTTAAAAGCTCTTCATTCATTAAACCTTTTAGCCTAATTTGTTCTAAATCAATTGTTCCTATATAAAAACGTAAGTATATCATTATTAAATACACTATAATCCCTAAAGAAATGAAGCAAATTTTCATCGGATTTTTTCTAAGTATCCTTTCATTATGCGCTTTTGCGAGTAGCGCCTTACCAGGTGGCATTAAAGGAAAGATTATTGACTCAAAAACTAAGGAAGCACTTGAATTTGTGAATATAAAAATCACACCCAAAGGTTCTACTTCACTTGTACAAGGAGGAATAAGCGATCACAGCGGGCAATTTTCTATCGGTGGAGTAAAAACTCCAGGCACCTATGTGGTTGACTTTTCCTATGAAGGGTATAAAAAGTTCAGTTATGAATTTCAATTAAAATCGTCTTCACAGGTAATTGATCTTGAAGATATCGTTCTTCAGAATTCTGAGAAAATGCTTTCGGAGGTACAGGTGGTAGGTCAGCAATCGCAGATGCGTTTTGAGATTGACAAGAAGGTTTTTAATGTAGGGCAAGATTTATCCTCTTCTGGCGAGTCGGCTTCTGAGGTATTAGCTAACATACCTTCAGTAGAGGTGGACAACGAAGGTGAAGTTTCTTTGCGTGGAAATTCTTCAGTTACCATTTGGATCAACGGTAAAGAAAGTGGGCTAACTGCCGACAACCGGGCACAAATTTTAGAACAGCTGCCTGCTGAAACGATTGATCGGATAGAAGTAATTACGAATCCTTCTGCCAAATTTAGCCCTGAGGGTACAGCGGGTATCATCAACATCATTTTAAAGGAAAATCGTAAAGCCGGTTATTTTGGAAGCGTGCAAGCGGGTGCGAGCACTCGGGGCAGAGCTAATAGCGGAGCCAACATCAATTATTCAAGTTCTAAATTAGATGCTAATGCAAGTATCGGTTATCGCCATCACAGTCGTACGGGGGGATCTATTTCTGAGCGCACTTACGATAATGGCAGTTACTTAAATAGTAATTCAGAGAATGACGGAGATGGAAATCATGTTTTTATGCGAGGCGGACTTACTTATCATTTTGACAAAAAAAATGACATAAGTGCAAATGCGTTTGGAATGTTCGGTAAGGGTGATAATACTACCAAATTTAATTATGATGCTTCAAATTACAAGAGTCAACGTATTTCTGATGACCAAGATAAGATGCGAGGTGGAAATGTAAGTTTGGGGTATAAATATACATTTAAGCAAGATCATTATCTCGATTTTAGCACTTCGTACAATGCTTGGGGAATGGATGGTAGCACTGATATTAATCAGTGGTATGCACAACCCACCACTCGTCCAAGTATCTATCAGAGTCAGGACAACAATATTCGCAATCGAGAATGGAACTTCCAACTTGATTATACCAATAAAATAAGTGAAAAGACAAAAATAGAGGCTGGCTATAAAGGTACATTGGAACACGAAAATAGCCCAATTGTAACATCTTCAGGCACTGTCCGTGAAGATGCTATTGCTGATTATGCTTTGTATAATCGCTTTATTTACGACCAAGATACACATGCTATGTATGCTACGTTTTCTAGTAAAATAGGGGCATTTGGCTATCAACTCGGAATGCGCGGTGAGTACACAAAAATCAATACTCAATCTAATAAAATGGAAGAAGGAGTTGAGATGCCCGGTTCGCCTTTTGCGAAGGATTATTTTGATCTATTTCCAAGTGCCTTTTTATCATATACCTTAGGTGGCGGTAATGAATTGCAATTCAACTATTCGCGTCGTATTTCTCGTCCATGGGGCGGGCAGCTCAATAGTTTCCAAAACATTACCGATAGTACAAATATAAGCTCTGGTAACCCCAAATTAATGCCCGAATATGCGAATGCGTATGAGTTGAATTATATAAAAACCTTGACCAATCACACGTTTTCTGTATCTACCTATTATCGCACTACCCAAGACGTAATTCAGCAGGTTACTTATTTGGGCGAAAAGAATGTAATGTACAATACAAGTGTCAACGTTGGTAATACACAATCAGCTGGATTAGAGCTTGTTGCAAAAGATAAAATCGCAAAATGGCTTGATCTCACTTCTACACTTAATTTATATTATTATAAGCTTGATAAGTTCACTTATCATGATCAAAACTATGCTGCACAAGAACAATTTTCGTGGAATGCACGTATGATTGCCAATGTGATTCTTCCATCCAAGCTGTCTTTGCAGGCGACAGGAAACTACACAGCACGTCAGGCTATCGCACAGGGAACTCGTAAGGCAAATTATTCGCTTGATGCCGGATTAAAAAGAAATTTCTTCAATAAATTGATAGCGATAAGTGTCAATGCACGTGATATTCTCGACTCTCGTTCTTGGAAAAACACTACTAGCGGAGATGGTTTTAAGCAGTATTCAAATACTTGGCGCGAGGGAAGAACCTTCGGTTTTACCGTAACTTACAATTTTGGAAATATGAAAGCAAAGATGAATAAAAATTCAAAGCAAAACGAACCTAATAGTGGGTATAATGATTTGAATGGAGGGGAAGAATAAAAAAAAATCCCAAAATATTTTGTTATATCAAAGACATTTGCGAACTTTGCAGCCGTGCACAAAACAGAAAGTGCACGGCTGTTCTATTTTTTGTAAATGAAGATCTATAAAAAGTAATAAATATACATTAATATAGGATGAAAATCCACAAACATCAAGTTATGACAGACAAAATGATGGTTAAAGAATTAGAGAAAGTGGTTGTCCGCTTCTCTGGCGATTCAGGCGACGGAATGCAGTTGGCCGGTAACATCTTTTCAAACGTGTCGGCTACAGTAGGAAATGACATTAGTACATTTCCCGATTATCCGGCAGACATTCGCGCCCCACAAGGTTCGCTTACCGGAGTATCCGGTTTTCAGGTGCACATTGGCGCAAACAAAGTATTAACTCCGGGTGATGCATGCGATGTGTTAGTAGCCATGAACCCTGCAGCACTTAAAACGCAGTACAAGTTTTGCAAAACTTCATCGGTAATTATTGTAGATGCCGACTCCTTTCAGGAAAAAGATTTAGAAAAGGCGCTCTTTAAAACTCAAGATCCTTTTGAAGAGTTAGGTATAAAGAATGAAGTTATTTCAGCTCCCATTTCTTCTATGTGCAAGAGCAGTTTGGCAGAGTCGGGTCTTGACAACAAAGCGGCCTTGCGTTGTAAAAATATGTTTGCGTTAGGTTTGGTGTGTTGGCTGTTTAATCGTCAGATAGAACTAGCAGAGAATATGCTGCGCGAAAAATTCGCAAAGAAGCCGGCTATTGCAGATGCAAACATTAAAGTACTGAACGATGGATATAACTATGGTCACAACACACATGCAAATGGTGCAGTAACTTATACAATAGAAAGTAAAGAGCCAAAGGCAAAAGGCCTTTATATGGATATTAACGGAAATAAAGCCACAGCTTACGGGCTGATTGCAGCCGCAGAAAAAGCCGGTCTGCAACTTTATCTTGGTTCTTACCCTATCACTCCTGCAACCGATGTACTGCATGAATTAGCTAAACATAAGTCACTTGGAATAAAAACTGTACAATGCGAAGATGAGATTGCCGGTTGTGCGTCAGCCATCGGTGCTTCTTTTGCAGGTGCATTAGGTGTTACAAGTACTTCCGGTCCTGGTATTTGTTTAAAAAGCGAAGCTATGAACCTAGCCGTTATTGCAGAATTACCTTTAGTGGTACTAAATGTAATGCGTGGTGGCCCTTCTACCGGTCTTCCTACAAAATCAGAGCAGACCGATCTTTTACAAGCCCTTTATGGACGTAATGGTGAGAGCCCACTAGTTGTAATAGCAGCTACTTCGCCTACTAACTGCTTTGATTCTGCCTATATGGCTGCAAAAATTGCAGTAGAGCACATGACTCCTGTAGTACTTTTAACTGATGCCTTCATCGCTAATGGTGCAGCTGCATGGAAGTTGCCAAAGTTGGCCGATTATGCTGCTATCACTCCCCATTATGTAACTCCTGACATGGAGGGCACATGGACTCCTTTCCAGCGTGATCCGGAAACCTTAGTACGCTATTGGGCTACTCCTGGTACAAAAGGATTTTCACATCGTGTAGGTGGTTTGGAGAAATGCAATAAAACAGGTTCTATTTCTACAGAACCAGCCAATCATAGTTTGATGACTAACCTTCGTCAGGCCAAAATCGACAAGATCGCAGATTCACTACCTCTACTTGAAGTAGAAGGTGCGGAGGATGCTGATCTTTTAGTAGTAGGTTGGGGAAGTACTTATGGTCACCTTTGTTCAGCTGTAGAAGAGTTGAATCAGGCAGGAAAGAAGGCTGCTTTAGCCCATTTTCAATATATCAATCCACTGCCTAAGAACACAGAAGAGGTATTGAGAAAATACAAAAAAATAGTGGTAGCAGAACAAAATCTAGGTCAGTTTGCAGCTTATCTACGTGGTAAGTTCAACGGACTGGCTGTTAGTCAGTATAATGAAGTAAAAGGACAGCCTTTCCAGACTCACGAATTAGTAGAAGCATTCACAAAAATAATGGAGAAATAAAAAATGAGCGAATATACAGCAAACAATTATAAAATCGGGCAAGCTCGTTGGTGTCCTGGTTGCGGCGACCACTTCTTTTTAGCTTCGTTGCACAAAGCAATGGCCGTATTGGGTACAGCTCCCGATGACATTGCAGTCATTTCAGGTATCGGTTGCTCATCGCGCCTACCTTACTACATGAATACGTATGGCATGCACACCATTCATGGCCGTGCGGCCGCTATTGCAACCGGAGTAAAGGTTGCTCGTCCGGAGCTTGCTGTTTGGCAAGTATCAGGTGACGGTGATGGTTTGGCTATTGGCGGTAATCACTTCATTCATGCCCTTCGTCGTAACATCAATTTGAATATGATTCTGTTAAACAACCGAATCTATGGCCTTACCAAAGGTCAGTATTCTCCAACTTCCGACCGTGGCTTTGTAAGCAAATCCTCTCCTTATGGTACAGTTGAAGATCCTTTCCACCCCGCAGAGTTAGCTTTTGGAGCGCGCGGACATTTTTTTGCACGTTGCGTAGCTACAGATGCTTCCTCTACAGTAGACGTTTTGGTAGCTGGTGCAAAGCACAAGGGTGCGAGTGTGATGGAAGTACTTCAGAACTGTGTGATCTTCAATGACGGCACTTACGATAGCGTATATACCAAAGAAGGTCGTGCCAAGAATGCCATCTACTTGGAACATGGCAAACCCATGATTTTTGGAGTAAACAAGGAAAAAGGATTGATGCAAGAAGGTTTCGGCTTAAAGGTAGTTACTCTTGGTGAAAACGGTATTACCGAAAAGGATATCCTAGTGCACGATGCACATTGTGAAGATAACACCCTTCATCTCAAGCTCGCCTTAATGGAAGGCCCTGATTTCCCTATCGCACTTGGTGTGATTCGTGATGTAGATGCCATTTCTTATGACGAAGCAGTAGAAGCCCAGATAGAAGATGTAAAGAACAAGAAGAAATACCACACCTTTGAGGAACTTCTTCTTACTAATGAAACTTGGGAAGTTAAATAAGTCCAACTTTCCTTTATAATTAAAAGACCCCTCCAAGACGATCAATCTTGCAGGGGTCTTTTTTAGTAGGTCAATTCTCGAAATTAGTGAAATAACTCGTAGAAAATAGTAAAAGTAAGGAAGCACCCAATTACCACGCAAAGAAACAACAACAGCCAATTGATAAATTTAGCTTTAGGCTTCGTGTCGATGTGCAAGTTGTCGCCAATATATTCTTTAAAGAATAAGTAAATAGCCGGAACTGTGCAGCTGGCTAGCAAAAGATCTTCCGGTATTTGAAAGAAATACACTTTTGAGAAAGCGATAAATGCCCAGTGACTTAAGAAAAGGATGATAAACAAATTTACTTTCTTAGAATAAGTCAGCATGAGTCCAATAGTGAAAGCAGCCACCGAACAAGGCATCACCGGAGAAGTCATCGCCGGGAAAGTTAAGCCTCTTGCTAACGAAATAGCCGGATACAAAAACGGCATTAAATATAGGAAGAAAGCAAGTCGGTCGTATTTGCGTGAGCGTTCGAAAGTAGTGTAACCTGTGATTAAATCATACGTCCATAGTAGAGCCAGCGTTCCCCAAAACAGGGCCATTACTTGATTGTAATTTCTAGGATCACAGTAAATTAAGTAATATACAATAGCAATCCAGCTATTCAAAAAAATCAAATATCCCTTCATGGCTAGTATGATTCCTTTGCTTGGTTTATAAAAAAGCCAAGATGTAATAAGGATACCTACCAGTGTAATGATAACCTGAAATAGCCAGGTAGCAGAGTTATAGTTCGCAATAGTGTTCCAAAAGAGTTCCATGAAGGTGCTTTATTTAGAGATTGTTTGTTTATTTCTTCGTGTCAGTGAATAAGCCTTTTTACTGAATAAGAATATTGGAATTGTAGCTCCTACGGCCAAATTAAAGATCACAGTGAACGCAACGATGCCATTTGTCAATAAAGCCTGAATATATTGTTGTTGTTCTACCGGATCGCCCATTGAGTGAAAAAACATAATTAGTGAAAAAACGATTTTGTAAGCAAACATACCCGGAATCATGGGTAACAGTGCCGGAATATAAAGCACTGTCATAGGGCAATAGCTGTGTTTTCCGAGAGGTAAACTGCCGAGTCCGATTAGCAAAGAAGCCGCAAAAGATCCAGTGGCAATATCCACTCCTGCATAGTGCATTAGCGAAAAGCGTAATGCGTGACCTAGTGCAGCAAGTATTGCAATATGTTTAAATGCGCGTAGAGGGGGATCTGAAATAATTCCGAAGCCAACTCCTGCAACAGCCGCAAAGGCTCCGTCCATAAGTACATCTAATAGAATCATAATAGGTTGTTTTTAATCAGAGCAAGAGTTAATGATAAACCAATCGAAATGCAAATTACCAATAAAAGAGCGTGAGTAAGTCGCGCAAATCCATTCAATACATGCCCTTCTACAATATCGATAACCCCATTAATCAAGGGTACACCCGGTATTAAGTAGAGTACACTTGTAGCCAGTGCGATTTCTGCTGTTGTGTCGAATGTAAAAGCGGTAGAAGCTACTATTGAAGCCAAAAAAGCAGACACAATAAAAATCACATAATGATTTAAATGATGTGCCTGCATACGTTGTTTGGCAAATAAGCCAATCATAGTTGCCGAGAAAACAATGCCACGTGCCCACCAATCTCCTTCAAAGAGTGCGCAAAACGAAGCATTTGCAAAACTAGCCATGACAAGTACAAAGAGAGGATGCATTTTGGGTTTAGCAATAATCTCATTATAGCGTATCCAAAGTTCATCTAACGTAAGATGATCATCAATCGCTTGCCAGCTTAGCGAGCTCAACTCGCTGTTTAATTCAAAACTAATGGGATAAGCCGGAATATCTACCACCTGACTATATACCTCCTCATAATTTTCATCAATAAGTGAAAGAATGAGTGTTTTTTGAAAGGTGGAGATTTTAACCGTAATTCCCAAAGCCTCTCCAATACGTTTTGTGTTTCGTACCACACGAGAAGTATGTACCCCCGAGCCCATTAGCCGGGTGGCATATTCTCCGATAAAGGTGGCAATTTCTTTTACCTCGTTGTGCATAATTTTTGTGCTGCCTTTTTATTTGAGGCACAAAAGTACTCCTTTTTTCCGAGGTAGCAAAGCTATCGACCCTTTTTTTGAAAAAAAACGTTATTTTTATAACATTTTCAATATAAATCTATACTAATTATAATTCAGTTGGCGAAAGATATTTGTGAACGATGCTTTCTTCCAAGCCGGTATATTCAGCAATAAGTGAAGGCTCCAATCCTTTTTCTTTCATGTTGCGAACTATATTTACTACTTCATGTTGTGGATGCAGCTGGTTGAATAGCAGTTCAGCTATACAGTTGATTGACTGGTGAATTTTCTTTCTTCCTTCCTCCGTATCAACGTCTATTCCTGCAAAGGTTGCCAATCTTGCATGTGTAATTAAATAATACATGCCACCTATAACCAAGGCCGAAACGCCTTCGATGCAGATTGGAGTTTCTTTAAATTTATCTTTAAATGTTAAAACAAGAGGCATGGTGTGGAATTCTCTTAAGCCTGCGGTACGTTGGGTAGTTGGATTCTCTGTCGAAACTTCCCATCTCAACAATTGCTGCATTATTTTATTCTCATAAAGTGAATCGAATAATCCATTGAGAATATGCTTATATCCCTCCAATGAACACAAATCCCCTTCGTATCCAACATTGAGGTCAGCTAACCAATAATCATACTCCTTTACGAATTCATCTAGGAATTTTTCCATATCATCGTAACGATTGTAGAACACGATTGGCTCTATGCGTGCCTTTTGTGTAATTGCTCGTAGCGTGATAGCGTTGAATCCTTTCTCTGCAATTAAAGTGTGAGCGACTTTAAAGAGTAAATTCTCGATATCCGCTTTTGTTCTTCTTTTTCTTCTTCCCTCTTCCATGATTTATGTCTTTTTCTTTTTTATTTAATTGTCATTCTAGAGTTAATTATATATTTATATATAACGTATTTCTTATTCTATTATTGTAATATTTTGAGATTAAAATGTACTAAAGTATATTTTTTCGGGTTTTCCCCTTTTTTTTCTTTCAAAGATTGTATAGTCAGAAGCAATTGTTTACATTTGTAAGATCTAAAGAAAGTGCTCAGAAAGCGTATCGCTGATTTTGCAAAGAATGGATTTGTTCCTGTAGCTTTTCTATATCCTTATTCGTTTTGCTTTACCCAAATCAACTTTTGAGTATCGTAGCCTCGCTCTTTCGCTTTTTTAAGGAGATGATTTAGATCTGTTTCATTCATTTTTGGGGTTCTACTTAATATCCAAAGATAACGATCTGAACTGCTGCCTATCAAGGCATATCGATAGTCATCAGCCAGTTCAAGCACGTAATAGTCACCATAAAAAATCCAGAAGAAGGAAACTTTTAACTTTCCCTGTTCGCTACTGTTGGGGCGCTTTGCTTTACCTATCGCCTCTTTGTACTGCGCTTTATTTCCATTTTTATAGCCACTATTTATCACTTTAATAAGACCATCTTCCTGCAAGGAATAGTGTGCCTTGCAACCATCCATGCCCCGTTCGAAACGGTGATCAAAGCGAGCAATCTCGTACCATGTACCAAGGTAACGGTTGAGATCAAGTACTTTAACAGTCGATGTGTTCGTTATTGCAACCTGTGTTGAACATGCCATCAAGGCATTGACAACGAGACTAATAATTCCAAAATTTTTGATTTTATTCATGGCTTCAAACTTAAGTGATATACGATGTATTTACAAAGAAACAAATTATTTTTCGGAATCGGTTCTTTTTCTAAAATAAACTTTTTATCTTTGTGGAAAGAGTCTGTTTTCATCAGTGCTTTTAGTAAAAAATCAGGATATAAACTCTTTTATTATATGATTATGAAAGATACGTCACTCATGCCCGTTTTATTCGTCGGACATGGAAGCCCAATGAATGCTTTGGAAGATAATGAGTTTACCCAAACATGGACAGAGATAAGCGCGAAGTTACCTAAACCTCAGGCTATAGTCTGTATTTCTGCCCATTGGGAAACAAAAGGGACCTATGTTACGGGGACTAAAGCTCCAAAAACAATTCATGATTTCTATGGATTCCCATCTGAACTATATGAGCAAAACTATCCGACTCCCGGCTCACCTGAACTAGCGCGCTACATTGTAGAACATGTAAAAGATGTTGCCATAGAGGAAAATCTGGAATGGGGGTTGGATCATGGAGCATGGGCAGTCTTAAAATATCTATATCCTCAGGCTGATATTCCCGTTGTGCAAATTAGCATTGATCATTATAAAGATCCATTGTGGCATTATGAATTAGGAAAGCAGCTGTCTTTTCTTCGGACTAAAGGCGTTTTGGTTATCGGAAGCGGTAACATGATACATAATTTACGGATAATGCGTTTCTCGGGAAGCGACTTTAATGCAGAATCCGGCTACGATTGGGCCTTCGAAATCAATGAACTCTTTAAGAGAAAAATCGAAGTCGAGGATTTTGAATCATTAATCAATTATCAGTCCTTGCATAAAGATATTAAATTAGCGATCCCAACCACAGAGCATTACCTCCCGCTACTTTATGTATTAGGTATGAAAAAACAAGGTGATCTCATAACTGTATTTAACGATAAGGTTATAGCCGGTTCATTGAGTATGACCTCAATAATGATAAACTAAACGCAAGAATATAAACCACTAAATAAATTCAAAATGAAAACAATTGTAATCTTAGCTCATCCCAATATTGAGCAGTCGCACATTAATAAGAGTTGGACAGAAGCATTGGCTAAAAGTCATCCCGAGGTTAAAATACATAATATCTATGCAGCGTATCCTGATTTTGCAATAGATGCACAGGCAGAACAGAAACTTTTGGAAGAATCGGACAGAATCATTCTTGAATATCCTTTCCAATGGTATAGTGTTACTCCGTTATTAAAGAAATGGCTCGATGATGTATTCTTACAAGGGTGGTGCTATGGCGAGGGAGGCAATAAACTTGCCGGTAAAGAAATAGGCGTGGTAGTGTCAACAGCCGGATTAAAGGAAGTCTATAAAGAGGAGATGTATGGAACGGTATCTCAAATTCTAAAACCACTTGAGTCCACAGTCAAATTTGTCGGTGCAAAGTATATTTCTCATCATGTTTTCCATGGTGCTTACACCGAAGATGTCAACGAACGTTTGGCAAACGACATTGAGAGCTATATTCACTTTGTTGTAAAATAATCCTTCATCTTACATAACCCAAGTACCTTCACTGCGGCGTAATCCTGTTATTGCTGATGTCTTTGCGCAATTGGATTATATGGAAAAACGAGGCAGTGGTCTTCGTAAGATTTGTGAAATTTCAGCGGCCTTACCTAATTATAAGGAAGAGAAGAAGCCATCTTTTATTTCCGAAGGAACTCAATTCATGACCATCTTCAAAAATGTAAATTATGGTATGGGAACTTCCCTTGAAGTATACGATAAGTATACCGAAAGTATACCAAAAAGTATACCAAAAGTGCAGCGGGAAATCATACGGTTGATGTCAGTCAACTCACGGATAACGGTTCTTGAAATTATGGATGAGCTTTCACTTTCTAGACCAACTGTAATGAATAATATTAAAAAACTAAAAGAACAAGGCTTTCTAGAACGTATTGGTGCAAATAAAGGTGGATATTGGAAAATTCTTAAATAATTGTAGCCCTACAGATATATTCTCAGGGATGAATTATCAATTTTGTATTTATAATCTAAAACGAGGAATGATCTTTCATCTTTCAGCCCTTTATTAAGTTGCTGTAATATAGATAAATAATCCTGAAACATTTGAGAAATCAAATGTTTCAGGATTATTTTTTTGTTTTTCAAAAGCATTTCCAAAGAAATGTACTTTAGTATACGTGTCTTAAAAAATGTTTTGTCTATATTTGTAAAAAATATAACAAAGCACCCATGAAGAATCTAAATATTTGCCTTGTAATAGTATTCTCATACCTATCTCTATGGAATGGAACCGTGTCAGCTAGCCCCCATCCAAAGGATAATGGAGATAGTACTGTAGTTAATTCCTTAAATGAAGTTGTTGTTTCTACATCAAATACAGTGCAGAAAGGCAATCAAACCACGGTATATATAAATAAAGAGCTACGACACGGAGCGCGAAATACCGGACAATTACTAGGAAACCTACAAGGATTCAATTGGAGCTACTCCAAAAATGATCTTAGCTACCACGGTTCAAGCAACATCATGATCTTGGAGGACGGTTTAGAAAAGCCCGCCAGCTATATCAAAGAGTTGTATCATCTTCGGTTCTATAAAATAGATATAACAGATCACCCTCAAGGGAAATATGCCGGTTATGATGTGCTTATTAATTTGTATACCAAAGCAGATTATGAGGGATATGAGGGGAGCCTAGCAGTGTATAATGTAAACTATTTGGGTGGCGATAACGGAAAGGGCAAAACGGTAGGTATGAATGATGAGCAAGCCTCTTTTACCTATACCAAAAACAAGTGGAACATAGTAGCGAGGTACCGCTTTACATTCTCTCAGTATAGTTACAATAGTTGGTATTCAAAATACTATTATCTCAATAATTTAAAAGAACAGAATATCCCCAATGCCGGAAAGGCCTTCAATTCTACAGGGCTTGGTAGAACCCATGATGCCTATTTAGCCCTCGATCATCAGTTTGGTAAAAATAATTCTTTGTCCCTTACCTATAGTTATAATACAGACAATAGCCATGCTTCTGATCAAAAAACACTAGCGCGTTCTGATTTAGCTTCTCTTCAGCTAGACACTCTTTTTCTTTCAGTAAATAAAACCGAACAAACAAAGTCGCATAATTTAGCCTTGTTTTATAGGGGGCATTCCGACCTGTGGCAATACACTTCCGATTTCAATTATGTGAATCGTGCTTCGAAACCCTATTCCAATCGAACCGAATCGTCAGGCTATACCCTAATAAATGAGGTAACTACATACGACAATACCCTGAAATCTAAACCTTGCTTATTTTTATAGGTTAGGTTTATTTTTTTACAAGGTTATTTATTCTATAATATTTAAACTTTGTAGAAATGGAAATTCAGTTAATAAAAAAAATTCAAGAAGTATTTCGTTTATCAGAAGTATTCACAGGAAGTGGAGAATCAATAACTCCGATTTATAAGGTACGTGAGAATGTAGAGAAACTTCAAATCTCAGAAAATGATATGAAGGATTACTTTCTTTCTTATATTCCAAGAAAATATCATCAATATGTAGAACAAATAATTCAGAAAATCTATCATCCTACTGAAAAAGATTTGGAAATAGACGAAAGACTAAAGCTGTCATCCTTGCGTTAAATCTTGATCTTCATTTTCTTCTATGTCTTGCGAATCATCCAAAGGTTCTTTCAATTCATCAAAATTAGGAAGAATGGGTATTATTCTACGAGGAATTTCGCCTTTATTTAAATCTTGTTCAATATCATCTCTATATTTCATATCCATAAATTTTTAGTATGACGCAAAGATATGAAAAATATTTGTATATTTGCAAAGTCTTTCGAGACAAAGTTTTGTAAGAAATAAGAAAGTGCCTTATACTTGTTGAAATCGCCAATTCCACTAAAGGTATATATACAAGGCACAGAGAACAGCTCATGGTGGGCTGCTTATCTGTGTGTATATATAGGTGTTTGGCGATACCTAACAAGTATCACGGGTGGCAGTCCACTCTCTTTTAGCTATTATCATTATTATTTCTCCTATCGTCTGTTTATGGAGAAACTTGTTAAAATTCGCCATTATGAATTTATTTTATCTTCTTCTAGCCTTTCTAGGTGCAAATGCTATGATGTTCTTTCTTATTTTAGGAGGATTGTCATTCTTTAATCTCATATTTGCCTGCGCTGCTGCTATATTAGCAAATCGTAAAGGCAGAAGTGGCGTTAATTGGTTTTTCTTGACTTTGTTTTGGGGAATATTTGGAATTGTATTTTTAGGTTGCTCTAAAGAAATAGATAAAACCGAATATGAAACCGATACGTTATCAAAAGTTCTTTGGGGAATAGTCGTTACACCTATCATTATTTTATGCCTACTGGGTGCTGTAGCAGGCTATGAGAAAAAGAAAAAAGTTATGCAAAACGAGCAAATATCAATATCTAATGATAGTGAAGTTGATAGTACAAAAGCAGATACATTTGTAAGCAATAACTACAGCGAACATCCTTATAAAGAAGTCGTTGTTGACTTGAATGATTACCTTGGTTTGAATGATCCAGATACCGATTGGAATTATACTGAATTATCTGTAGATGATGAAAAATCGCTTATGGATCAAGGAGTTTATTATAATGAAAGGAAAAATTGTTGGGTAAGAAGAATAAAAGAATGATATATTTATTTCTTATTCTTCTTTAGTTTAATATTGTACTTTATAGCTTTTTGCATTAGGGCAGAAAGGTCAACTGTAATTTCAGCCTGTTTTTTAAGTTCTTTTGCCGGCAGAAGCTCAATAGCCATTGCTTTTTTCATATCTTCAATTATTACTTGTTTCTTTTTGTAAGATTCTGAAAAGTGATACGATAGTTTGATTTGCAAAGTAACAAATTAAATCGTTCCCTTTCACTGAAATCTCTGGTGTTATAACGGAAACAAAATTCATTAAAGTATCTTTGAATATGATTACGGCTTAAATGATTATAAATGCCTATAATAGAGCGTTTAGCAATGCTCCAAAAGCCTTCTATATTATTTGTATAGGCATCTTCATCCACGTACTGTCCATGACCGTGATCAACTACATAATGTTCATATAGTTTATTTACCGTTTTGTATCCACACCATTCATCGGAAAATAACGTTGCTGTTCTACTTATCGTTTTAAGTATAGGGATTGTTAGAGATTTGTAAGAAGTGTCACGTACAACTTTACAAGTCACGTGACCGCCTCTCTGAAGCATACCCATGACTGGAATTTTATCTTTGAAACTTCTACCTTGGCACTTCTTTACTTTCTTATTAGCGTGCCTGTTTTTGTTCTTACCACCAACAAAGGTTTCATCTAATTCAACTTCACCATCAAATTTCTCGTCCATGACAAAGCTAAAGCATTCACGAATGCGATGACTCATAAACCATGCTGTTTTCTGTGTCACGGAAATATCTTTTGATAATTGTATTGATGAAATACCTTTCTTATGGGAAGTGATCAGATAAATTGCAACAAACCATTTACGCAACGGAACTTTAGAACCTTCAAACATCGTTCCTATTTTGACATTAAAATTCTTGCCTGTGTTTTTACAGCGGTACATTCCATCGCCACGGTTATAGACTTTAGACGTTGGATCATAAGGAGAAACAGCAACGTTATTTTCCCAACGTTTACGTTCAAGATACTTGATACAGCTCTTTTCCGTAGGAAATGCTTGCAAGAGATCAAAAAGAGAATTGAATTTATCTATCTTCATACTACCAAACTTTAATGCGTTTGGTATATATAACTTTGGGGAGAAAATTTCTTTGCTAAAAGAAGATATATGACGATAACAAGTATAGTATATAAAAGAAACGATTGAGAAAGACGGAAAAACTATTTAGATAGAAATTTGCTTGAATAGAACGACATATTCCCAGCCTTTAACTGTATGGAACATGCCCTTCCAAGTAACTACTTCTATAAATCTTTTCAAAGCTATAAATAAGTTTTTCCATCTTCTCAATCGTTTTCTTACTTATAACAGGAAACTCCGCTAGCTTTAGCGGAGTTATAAATTATTAACAAAGTTATTATTCAGGGTATTGTCGTATGTAGTTACCATAAATGATTATCTAGACCGTATGAATTATACGCGCTTTCGAGCCGATGTCAATAGAAATTTCTTCGAAAATAAACTCAATTTTGCAGCTGGATATGTAAATACGTGGAAAGATTATATGCGTCGTAGCCACGCTACACACCAAGAATTAAATAGCAATAACTTTCTTCGAAACAAGCTTTGGATGCAGTTTTCATACAATCTCAGCGACCAAACACAGATGGGGCTTGGCGGTTCAGCGGAATATGTACACACCAAGAGCGATACCCTTACCGACAACCAGATGGTATATAGCTTCAATGCTACCGCTTTTCATCGATTTAGTCGGAAAAATTGGGCTCGGATAAACTATTGGTGCAACATAGACTATCCAGATTTGGAGCAAAGTAGCAGCTACGGAAGCTTCGTGGATTCACTGAACTGGGTCGGAGGAAATCCGTTGTTGCACTCCAGTGTTTCGCACAACGTTCGCCTGTGGATCGATTTATGGTCGTGTTTTAATGTTCAAACGGGTTACATCTATTCTCCCAATCGATTTTGCTACCTTGCAGAAGAGAGAGAAGGAGCCTTATCAAATGGAGGTTATGGAAAGTATGTAGCACAAACCACGGTTAATTCCTCCTACAAAGAATGGTGGACCTCTATGTCATTCACGAAAAGGTTTTTGAAAGACTTTCTTTTCAAAGCCGATGTAAAATACCGCCGGATACATACGAACTATCATCAGTTTAAGAATACCGGTGAGGATTTATCAGGAACAACTTCTTTGCGTTACTTTAATGAAAAGCATCAACTGACAGTCGCATTTAGTTATGAATCAGAAAATGAGTTTCTAGTTTTACCTCAGAAAAAGAGTGCCTCCAATAATGATTATTCAACTTTGTCTCTTAATAAATCTTTTTTCAACCAAAAGCTAAATATAGGTATGAACTACTTTTTGCCAATCTGTTTTTCATCAGGTAGAGATTGGGAAAAAGAAAATTCTTCGATTCTTAATCACTCTATTTATATTGACCAGTATAAACGAAATAGAAATCGATTGGATTTTACGATCGTTTATCGCTTCCAAGGAGGAAAGAGTGTGCGGCAATATAATCGCGATACGTCAAATGAGAAATAATCATCAACTTGTAGCCATTTCAGTATAAAAATGCTTAAATTTCTTGGAATGGTGCGGATTGCCCTTGTATTATTTCTTGGAATGGTGCGAATGAAAGAGCCATCCTTTTCACACACTCATCTAAGCTGTCTAAATTTTGGGGAGTAATATAGAGTTATATACTTTTTGCTGTTGTGCCAAGGAACGTTTTCCGTCAAAACTATAAAAATGCCATGTTTTTTTTCTTATCCGACAGAATTGCCCAAAAAACATCTTTTTATCCGACAAAAATGCCTATCTTTGCATTGTATAATGACTGATAAAAGAAAATTATGGCAAAAAATAAAAGTTTGGCTAATGTGATGGAGATTGTAATGGCAACATCGGATAAATCCTTGTCGCTACAAAGAACATCGATGATAAAAGAAGGTCTTCTTCGAAAGATTGCTCCAAAGATTTACACAACAAATCTTGAAGATGAGCCTGATGTAATCATTCGTAGAAATGTCTTTTATATACTTGGACAACTCTATCCGCAAGCTATAATTAGTCACCGATCTGCGTATGAACTCAAACCAACGGTTGATGGTGATATTTATCTGACCTATACCTATTCAAAGAATATATCTTTGCCCGGGTTAAAAGTTCACCTAATGGAAGGTCCAAAAGGAACAGAACACGATATGCCATTCATAGAAAATCTATATATATCAAGTTCTGAAAGACGAACCTTGGAAAATCTTCAAAAAGGACGTGCGAGAGGAAACTCATCAAAATGTCTTCCTCGAACAAGCATTGAAGAGTTTCTTGAGCGTATGCTTCAAGTTAATGGAGAGAGCGGTCTAAATGCTTTCCGTGACCAAGCTAGGGCTGTATCTAAAGAACTAAAAATGGAGGAAGAATTTGAAACACTGAACAATATTATTGGTGCAATACTTTCAACGAAACCTTCAGGAATACTTACTTCAGCAAGTGCTCAAGCAAGAGCTCAGGGAGAGCCTTACGATAGTGAACGTGTTAGATTGTTTGGAGTTCTATTCGAAGCTCTGCACAATACACCTCTGCCATTAATTGATGAACCGAATGTTGAAAATGCGGCTTTCAGGAATTTCGCTTTCTTTGAAAGTTACTTTTCCAATTATATAGAAGGTACGGAATTTGAAATTGAAGACGCTCGCACGATAATTGAGACCGGACAACCTTTGCCTGCTCGTAATGCCGACTCTCATGACGTTCTAGGAACTTTTCAATTAGTTGCGAGTCGTCGTGAAATGAGACGAACACCTTCTTCGAGTGATGAATTGATAGAGTTGTTGCAAGACCGCCATAGAATTTTAATGGTTGCTCGTCCAGATAGGAATCCCGGAATGTTCAAGATGCAAAATAATCATGCTGGTGATACACATTTCGTGGATTGTACTTTGGTTCGGGGAACGCTTCGTAAGGGTTATGAGTTTTATCAAGCTCTTGAACATCCATTCGCAAAAGCACTTTTTATGATGTTCATGATAAGTGAAGTACATCCATTTAATGATGGAAATGGACGTGTTTCAAGAATTATGATGAATTCTGAACTTGTAGCAGCTGACCAATCGAAGATTATCATACCAACAGTATTTCGTGAAGATTATCTCAATGCACTACGTCAACTAACACGTAAAGGTGATCCTTCTGTTGTAATTAGAGCTTTATCGAGAGTTAGACAATTCAGCGCAAGAATTACAGGAGACAATTTTGATAATACTCGTAAATATCTTGAGAGTTGCAATGCATTTAAGGATGGCGATGGCTACATTCTAAGATTTTAATTCAAATAACAAATAAGAAGCAGAACTAGGAATTTCTTGGTTCTGTTTTTTTTTCTTATCCTACAAAATTGACCATAAATACTATTATTAACCTACAAAATTGCCCAAAAAGGCTTTTTAAATTTTGTTTAACCGACATTTTTTACCTTATTGAAAAGGTAATGCGTCGTAGTCATTTGAACCGTCAAGAAATCATTTACAGTTCGATTTTCAATAGGCTTCATAGTCTAAGCCAGATTGAATGGTTACCTCAGAAGATACTATGGAGATAGATTTCTTGGTGCATAAACCAACCATTTCAAGTCGACATAATATCAGCCCTATCGAGGTAAAGTCAAGTAAAACCTATACATTTGCATCGCTGAATAAGTTCCGTAAGAAGTATGCTCAGCAACTCTCTACTCCCTATGTGCTTCATAGCTCAGACTTAAAAGAGGTGGATGGAATAACTTATCTACCGCTGTATATGACTCCACTCCTTTAAAGTGGAGTGAATGCTTTAAATAAGGCTAATAGCTATTGTACACTGTCTACTGATTTAATTCCGACAATGGGTTTATTTAGTATCTATTACTTTGATTGCATCAATTTTGTATTTGTTACCCTGCCTTATAATGGTGAGAGTAATTGTGATAGGGAAATGTTGTCCAAAGGCTCCTCCCAGCATATAATGCATTTGATATTTTCCATCTTTTAGTCTTTTATAAGTCATTGAGGGAATCCATAATCGGTCAAAGTCACAGCTGCCAATCAATAAATCATACCCTAGATCAAAGCTTTCATCTTTTTCTGAAATGGTTTTAAATTGCGCTAAAACATTTGGGGTGCAATAGGTTGCCCTCAATCCTTCCAGTCGTTTTATAAGTCCTTCCGGCATGCTGCAATATTCCATAACGTAAGCATCATAGAATGTTTTTACTAGTTGCATTGGAGTAGAATCGTCTATTGGTCTTAGCTTTGGTTTGTCAAAAAATAAGCTGTCGCCATATTTCGTATCATTCCATACAGGTGTAATATAATCAATCATATATTTACCATCTATTTTGTTTACCCTTAATGGAACCTTAGCATTAGGTTCTCCCGACCAATGGTAACTGACCAAATACCAATTTTTATCTAGTTGTTTTATTTCTAGTGTTTTTAGAATCTCTTCGCCGGCACCTTCTGCCGAATGAAGAATAGCATCTATGTCGCTAGCACTCTCGGTTCGATCTATTTTCTCAATTAATCTCTTTGTTAAATACTTTTTTTTAATCAAATTCTTTTGAGTTACATCTTCGAAGTCACTAAGATTATAGGTGACATATTCGTTGTAAAAAGATTTAATTGCTTCAATAGCACTTTGTTCTGCTGTGGCCACAGCTCTCTTCTTCCCTTGTGCTCCTGCAGTTTGTATAGTACAGAATATGCATAACAACGTTAGTAATCGACAATATGTGTTTTTCATGCGGTTTTAAATTTCAGGTTTTCTTATAGAGGTTTCTCTATTTTCCATTTGATAACTGTTCCTTTTTATATGCAAGTATTCATATCTAAAAGATCAATTAATGAGATGAATGAATCAAAAAAACTGTTTTTGCAGGCAGATTTACAATCGAATTAGGGGTGTACATTTGAAGTAGTATCTTTACTCAAAGATTTGGCTTACTTTTGCTTGACTTGCCAAAGATAGACGCAACATTGTTTTGGATTTGCTTCTTCCATGCACCACCTAAGCGAGCTGAACTTCATAAATACTAGGAAGCTTATTGATAGCTTTTTCACTTTGCAGAAATGCTCTTTCGTAACCATTCGGTGAACCCCGTCTATTTTAGTCCTTCTGCATTTGCTACCTTTGCCCCCAAAAAGTATTTATGTGGAACAAAGAGAAATTTCAAGAAGTGTACGCCCTTTATGAATCTTCGGGGTT
>Ga0302170_10000097_pt1 | contig 31678 bp, 22 predicted proteins | sample I_Fen_N2_1_FD_193492 | JGI IMG/M metagenome (GOLD analysis project Ga0302170, IMG submission 193492) | Peat permafrost microbial communities from Stordalen Mire near Abisko, Sweden - I_Fen_N2_1 | ecosystem: Environmental > Terrestrial > Soil > Wetlands > Permafrost | place: Sweden: Abisko...
GTGATTGGTCTGAAAAGTCCGATAATGTTCACAAGGGCTTTTCGGACAATCCCCGGAATGCCTAAAAAGCGGGAATATAAAAATGGCATGACTTTTCCATAGTACAATTGCCATCTTTTGATTCTTTTCTCTTGTTTCTTTTCGGGACTATTTTTCAGAATATTCTGAGTTTCCAGTTCAATCATTTTGTTTGCTCGTCTTCGGTAAAGATCCTGCCGTGTTACGAAAATGACCATTTGTTGGGCAGTAGTTGCCGATTCCTGATTTAAACAGGCAACGGAGAGTTCTTTTAGAATTTCCGGGCTGGTGATGTGATAAAACTCCCAAAGTTGCATGTTGGAACTGTTGGGGGCTAAAGTTGCAAGTTCTATACACTGTCTCACTTTTTCCGAATCAATGGGAAGATCCTTGTAGTGTCTTACAGATCGTCTGTAATTGATTATTTCTTCTAATGTCATTTTTAATGCTGTATTTATACGTTGCTTTTAATAAAACGGTTTTTTGCCCGGTAAGTTGACTGGCATGTATTCATTGTTTGTTACCTATTGGCAATAAAACGTTTACTAAGCCATTTTCGTACAGGTATATCATATAGTTTCAAACAGAGATATGCTATTATTATTGAAGAAAAGAAGACAAGTATAGCAACGGGCATAGCACTCTCTAACGATAAATGGTTATCTGCCACCCAACCCGTAAACCAATATATCAATGGGTAATGAATCAAATAAAGAGGGTAAGAAATATCGCCAAAAAACTTACAAACTTTTGATGCTGTTTTTCCTTCAACCTTTCCGCTCGCGCCCATATATACAATCAGCGGAAAGATAAAAACGATTGTGCACGATTCGTAAAGTCCATTTAACCAGACATGCTCAGAACCACCTATTCGTGGAAACGAAAGAGCTACAATAACCATTATACTGCAACACAGAAACGCATATTTTAGGTGTCCCGGTTTGCATACACGCGAAAGTAACAACCCGGCAAAAAACGGGTACAACAATCGGGTAAATCCGATACGAATATTGGCGGGATTTAATGACCATCCTCCACTCACCTCTCCTATAGGACTTGTTACCGTAAAATGAATCAAAACACAGCCAAATATAAATACCAACACAGCCAGAACTGTATTCGAAAATTTCCGAATAAAAAGGGCATAAAGAATATTAGCTATATATTCATAGAAAAGCGACCAGGCCGGGCCATCGAGTGGATGCGTTTCACCCCATCCTCTGATATCCATGGATGGTAGTGCAGGCAACAATGTAAAGCCAAGAATCATCATTAGCAACATTTTCCAAACAGGAGTATGTCCGATTAAGGGGAATGCAACAGATGATGCGCTAAAATAAAAACCTAAAGCACCAATGACCATACCGAGAATAATCATGGGATGCAACCTGATAAAACGTCGTTTAAAAAAATTGCCCAAAGTCATTCTGCCCCAACGGTCATCGTAAGCATAACCTATTACAAAGCCGGATAGAACAAAGAAAAAATCAACAGCAAGGTATCCGTGGTTTACATACCTTTGGTGCAAATGTTCGCCATTTGTAAATGTTTCGAAAATGTGGAATAATAAAACCATAATGGCGGCTACACCACGTAAGCCATCCAGAATTTCGTAATGTCTTTTTGAATCTGGAAAAGAAGTATTCTGCATATATAAAAATTTATTAAATATAATTGTCTGTTTCAACTGGAATCTATGAAAAACAGGGTTCCAAACTTTCCGGATTCTAAAATCCGACAGTCTTCAACTTTTGTTATCAGCCGAACAGACTGATTTATTTATTTTCAACCCGATTCACACTTTACTAAATTTGAGCTTTCTCCCTCCTTATAAACTCTATGCAGATTCAGAAGAGAAAACCTTTTCTCGAAACAATGATCTTGTAGAACACGGAATCTGCATGTTTTTCAATTTTTATTGATATGTCTTCGCATTTATTTTTATTTCATCTCCTAGTCGGTTATCGGTTTTAGTCTGCGAAATGAATCCCGAATCATTGAGTAATAACCAATTTCAACCAGTGCAACTACAACCATAGTAGCAAGTTCCTTATACAGGTTTCTACCCATGTCACTACCATTGTTCATTAATGCTGTTATTGTTACTATAATGACAAAGATAAACGCAACAATTGAGAGAGCTAACAGCACTCTCATCCCCATTACCCAATAAATGGCAAAAAACCGTTAAAAAAAATCTTTTCCGTCTACTTCGGCATTTGCTTTGTATGCAGCATTCAGTCCCCAGATATTTATTGCTACTAACAAAAGGCATTTTAATGCCCTAATCCACGGTTCTTCGCTTTGCGAACTAATGCCCACGGATAATGTTGATAAAATAAAAAATGCCAAAACATACTGAAAGCCATCCTTGTCGGATAATTCATTTTTAGAGATTTCCTCTTCTAATTTTCTAATGTCAAGCCAAATCATGCTGTTGAATTTAAAATGGTTATTGATTTATGATTTAAATAAATTCGAAATAAAATAGAAGGGATTAATCACCCGCCTTTAATAATCCTATTCTATCTCTGATTTTTATGCAGATAATATCTATTTTTTCAATAATCTCATCCATGTTATTTTCCGCATTTTTGAAATAATCTGATTCAATTGGTGACATCATCTCAAACTCAATAGCTTCTTTACGAGATGTTTTTAATACAGATTCTATCTCTTTATAAATATTTTCAGGATAAAATGGTTTATTATTTTCATAGGAAATAACACATTTATTAAACGAATCAAAAAAGTCTTGGATCTTTATTTTTTTGCGTTCTTCTATTGATTGAGATTTGTCATATGATTCAAATCCAGGTCTCAAACTCTGAGTGGCGTTTCTTAGTAATATCAAATTTGCCCACAGCTCACTATAAATATTAAATTCTTTTTCAAATTGAACTTTGTGAATTACTACCGATTTGTCATTCAATATTTTTTTTGATTCATTTTTAATTATCTCGTCATTGAACTTTTGGGTTTTAGAAAACCATAGTAAAAATCCTATTATACTTATTCCCCCCCCGAAAAAATATAAGATTATATAAATATTTAACCTTCCCGGAAGTTTATCTACTTTTCGTTGTAATCCATTTAGAGAGGTAACCAATTCAAGGCTATCTTGTAAATATTCATTCTTTGTTTTTAAGTCTCTTTGTCTTGCAACCAATGAATCATTTTGATTTTGAATTTTGACAAGTTGTTCTCGTACTTGCAACTTGTCAATGTCAGAATATAATTTTTCGGGCTCTTGAATAAACATGTAAGAACTAAAAATGAGTATAATGAGTCCAAACATTGCAAGGAATTTGTACAAGTTATCAGTTGGTAAATTTGGCATTTCCATATCGAGATTTTTTTTGTTATAAAATATTTTCAATTACATATTATTCTTCCTGCATGGACTTTTTTAATTGACCATAATAATTCCTTCCGAAAAATTAATTTTAAATGAAAACTCAGCTTTCTATATAGTTTGCTTTAGCCTTCACTTTTATATTTTTTGATGATAGTAAAAAAGATTGCCTATCCTAAGTTTATAAGTTTATACACTCTGAATAATCTGAGTCTTGTGCTATCAACCAACTCCAAATCGTCTACGTGATAAATAAGGAGAAAAATTAATATTTATCTTCATTATATACTTTTCGTCCAAGCCAAGGTAATTGGTGTCTGCGAAAATTTGTATCATCTTTGAAGATATTATTTACAAATTCAACTAACTCTTTTATCTGTTCTTCGTGCGTTATTTTTATTCTTGTTTCAAAATTCGAAGAGAAACCGTTATTCGTAAAGTTCAATGAACCCAGATAAGCTACTTTACGGTCAATCACATAAATCTTTGAATGGATAAATTTATCTTCATGAAAGTGATTCATGAAATATTTAAAATTAATTTTTTCAGAATAATCGTATGAGTAGATTTCTGTTTTTTCAATTTGTTTTTTCTTCTTTTTGAACCATTGTGATAAAGCAAAAAATACGATCAGAATCAACAAACAAGAAACAAAAATTTTAGAGCTGCTTATTTCAAACACAGAAAGAAAGAATGCACATATTCCCAATACAAAACTTGTTGTTGTGAGGTAATTATAGAGTTTTGCTTGTTCTTTTACTCTTTCTTGCTTTACTGTATCTGTATATTTATTTTGTTGTATCAATTTCTTCAGAATACTATTCTTTTGCTCTTCTCTTAATGAACTAAAGGCTAACCGAACGTTGATATTCTTTTTTCTCAATTCTATTAATTCATCAAGTTTTGTTTCATCTATGTAAGGAGATACAATCAGAACTTCGTATTTAGCACTTTTAATCTCCTCTAAAAGTGGCTCTCCGCTATTCTGCCCAATATAAACTTCAACACCTTCTGATTCGCTTATAATTATTTTAGATTTGAGTTTTGTCTCATTTTCTATCTTATATATCATTGCTTTTAATTAATTTTCGCCTCCAAAGATAAAAACAAAAAATAACATTAACAACACTTTTTCCGATTAATTGCTTTTTTGCGTTCTGTTGTGTATTATTTAGTGAAGTTGTTGGAATTGATAATGCTGGGAGTTCCCGTATTTTGATATTGTGAGGGGCGGGGGAGATGTAACTTTTCCAAAGTCCGGAGACTTTGGAAAAGTTATTTAAGGAAAGAGATATTTCTACCGGGAGTGATGGGTTATCGGGGTATAAATACTGCCGGCTCACTGGGTATGCCCCAGCCGAGGGTGTTACCACCGCTCACACGAATAAAAATGATTTGCCCTCGAACCTGATCTTTTATTTCCAGTTTTTTCACTGATCCATAATCAAGAACAGTGACCCATGGACCGTTAATGTCGGTTGCAATTTCTACTTTATAGCGGTCGGCATCTTCCAGTGTTTCGACATATATTTTGACACTGCAGACACTACTTCCGTCTTCCAACCGTTTAATAACGCATTTTTCGGGAATCTGACGACTTTCGCGTTCATCGTTACAATCAAAACCCGATAAAAGAATAATAGCTTTGTCGCCTTTAGCTATTTTGTTTACATAGATAATATACTCCTTAAGCAGTGCATAAACCACGGCTGCTTGATCAATAATAGCCTGATTTTTCTGTTTACTACCGTCTTTCGAATCCATTAGCGTGTTTAGTGAATTGAGCTCAGTCTCCAGATTCTTTAGAGGCGGATCAGGTTCTTTGTAGGTTGTTGCACTGCTTGTAAGACCGCTGAGGACTTTACCTGCCAGTTTAGCTACTTTTTCGGGAGTTGGTGTTTTTACATGCAACACCGCAGTGAATGATTTCATATTTATGTTATTTAAAATTTTGTGGGATATCCCGATGCAAAGATAAACAGGCATTTACGTTCTGAAAAACTTTTCGGGGGGCAAAACGTGTCAAAATGTATTTTTGACACATTTTTTTGTTTTTTCGGGTTTGGGTTTAATTGCGTTTTTAAGCATAAAACGTTATTTTACAATATTATAATTGCATCATTTTTTTATGCTGCATGTTGCCGAACCCCTACGCCTTATTTTTTTACGTTTAGGGGATTTACCAGCTTAATGTAACGGAGAGAAAAAAATGAGAGCCAAAAAGAAATTACATTGAGCCCATCAGTTTAAAAAAGTTGGCCACTTCTTTCAATAAGGAGCCTTCCAGAAATAAAATGTACGGCAAGAAAAAATAAAAGTTGGGGTCCGGATAATAAAAATCGGGCATTTATCGAAAAAAGTACGGGTTTTGACTAACATTGTTGCTTGCGTATCTTGGAGTTTGGAGCTCGAAAGCCGGCAAGTTGGCAATGTTTTTCAGGGAAATGCCTTCCTTTTCTAAGATAAACAGATACTAGAAAAGAAAGTACGGCATCAGTTTACAGCAGTACGGCAAGAGAGAGTAAAAGTACGGCACTTTTTTCCCGAACAACGCCACCACCTTATAAAAGTTGGCTGCCTATAAAAAGTAGTACGGCACCAATTTATAAGTTGTGGCGTACTTTTATTCTTTCTTCTCAATCTCCTGTTGATATTCTTTCGGAGTTTTTCCAGTGAACTTTTTGAATGCCCGGTTGAAGCTGTTTTTTGAACCGAATCCGCATTGTTTTGATATTGCCTCCAAGGTCAGTTTGTCTGCTATGTCGTTTTGTAATAACTCGGATACGAGTTCTACCCGGTATTTGTTCAGATAATCTCGGAAATTTGAATTAGTATAAGTATTTATCAGTTGCGACAACCGGCTGGGGGCAATATGTAGTAGGCTGGCAACTTTGCACTCATCGCACTTGCCATCTAAATAGGGTTTGGATGTTTCCATTTCGGTTGTCAGCATGGCAAGCAGTTGGCTGTCTATTTCAGTTTTGATTGGTTGCTTAACGGGTTCATCTGCTTCGGGTAACGGCAGGGGTATTTCCGGTATGGGTATCTCCGGTAAAGTTATCTCTGGTAAGCTCATCTCCGGTAGGGGTATAAGTGGCACATCCCGCTGCGAGTTCCATACAAAATAGAAAGCCAGATAGCCGGCCAATGCGGCATAAATGCACAGACCGGCGGTGATGCGTATGTGACTAAAGCCCGACAGGAAGCCAAGCAACAAGTAGATACCGAGCCCCACCAGCGCAATAGCGAAAAAATAAACCAACCACTGGATGTTTATCAGCTTTCCTCCCGCCTCAATATCGTAGTTCACATGCCGCAGTGCATATACTTTACGGAGGCAAATGATAAAATAAGTAGCTGTTTGGGCGCAAAACACACTGTTGAGCACCGCCACCATCCAATGCGTAGCGTGTTGATGGTTCATCAGTAGGTGTATCTGCATTGGTTCGGGCTGTGAAGCAAAATACAACAGGTAAAGTGTGCCGGGCAGTAGCGCCGGGGTAAAATGAAACAGCAGTTTTTTCCAATGAATCGGACGATGCCCGCACAGTATACATATATATAGGTATAGCGAGGGAGCTATAAGCAGTGCCGAAATACAGTGTGCCGGAAAATAGGATGCAAGCAGGTCGTAGGGTTTAAAACTACGGGCATAATGTAGGAGGGTGACAGACAGGTTGGAGATTACCATCAGCACAAAGGCTAGGGCGAGAAAATAATTAGCCCCTCCGACGGGCCATTTTTTCAAAAGGAATACAATTGAAAAAATAATGAGAATAAATACGGAGAATGTAGCTATGCCTGTGCTAAACATATTGCTTCAAAACCGGGATAAATTCAACTATCAAAATGTATAAGGCCGAGGATCAAATGATCATCTGTTTTGCAAAATTAAAAAATAGTTTTTTATTTTGCAAGAAAGGGGAAAATAATTATGAGTTATGAACTATGAATTACTTCTTACAATTTATTTTTTCTACTGATAAAGGAATGGGCATTTTAGTCGGGGAGGAGCTAATGTTGTATAATAACTATAAAAACGGGCGAATGCGTTTTTTTTCATCTCCGGCAGTCGTTTTTCTGATTTGTCGGAAAATCTTCGGTTTACAGCGCCTTGCAACAGTAAAAAATACAAATCAGGGCGAAAAACTACCCCTTTTTGCTACAGTTTTGCTGCGGCAAATAAGATTTTTAAAAGAAAATGATGCTGATTCAAAAAAAGTATTTATCTTTGGAGCGCTAATTAACATGGATACAGTTTTCAGCTGTATAAATCCGGCTTATTGAGGCTCTGAAAATCCGTAAAAAGCGAAGATCGGAGAAAGTTGGTTCCAGATGATGATGCGGCCGGCATTTAAAAACAGAACCGTTGGAAGACGGAGAAACAGAATTGGAATGATAGTGATTTTGACCGAATTTTACAAAATGAAATTTGATTCAAAAACAGTATATTTGTATTATAAATTCACGCTGTAAATACAGCTAATTAAAAACCAAAAAAATTATTTGAAAAATGGAAGAGTTAGTAAACAAAATTAAAGCTCAATTTGCAGCTTTTGCAACAGATGCAGATTTACAAGTTGAAAAAGGAAACAAAGCTGCTGGTACTCGTGCACGCAAGGCTTCTCTTGACTTGGAAAAGTTATTGAAAGAATTTAGAAAAGTATCAGTAGAACAATCAAAGAACTAATAATTGATTTTTCTTCTTTACGAGCAAAGCTCTTCCTTCACCGGGGGAGCTTTTTCTGTTTCAGTTCATTCCACTTAAATATTAGCAATTGTTCCTTGCTTTTATCTCCAATTTGTTATTCAAACTATCAAAATAACTTTTATTTGGTAAAATGTTGCATTCCTGTATTTTTATTCTTTTCAAAATGCTTGTTTTCTGACATATTTTTCTTTCTTTTGCACTTTCTATTGCAATGTGCACTTTCTGCAAAAATTATTATTTCAAAATACCACCTTTAATTTACTTTTTCAAGTAGGGCATTTATTCCTATAAGTGCAAAAATGAGAGTTGAAACCAAGATGCCTTCTAATACGATTATCTTTTACAATGACTACCAAGGTGCACGAAAGCTGTAAAGTTTGTCTAAATACGCTTTCTAAATATGTTCATTGGCTTATTTTGCAATTTTGGTCTAACGTGGATGTTAAAACAATATACTTACAAATAAGTAGTTACAAGCAAATAGTTACGAGTTACAAGACTTTTATCTGAAAATGACCTGCAAAAACATATCATTAATTATTATTGATTACTGACATAGATGGATAGAGAATATCTAAATACAAAAACCGACGATGAGTTACTTCAATCAATCCGATTGGAGGATAATAATGATTCGTTTACAGTTCTGTATGATAGGTATTGGAATAAATCTCTGGCCATTGCTTATAATCTCACACACGATAAGTCTTTAGCCAAAGATATTGTTCAGGAAGTGTTTATCAGTTTCTGGAATCGCCGCAAAACACTTCAAATAAACAATTTTAGTAACTATCTGGCTACTTCTGTCAAGTTTTCGTATTTTATGCATATAGAGAAAGAACGAAGAAGACGAATAATCCGTGAAGAAAAACTGGACCCTCAACACGAAGCTGCCCTGGACGAACAGATAGAAGCTCTTTTCTGTGCCGATTATTTCTCAAGTCTGTTAGAATCTCTTCCCGAAAAATGCAGATTGGTAATTAGTTATAGCCGACTGGATGATATGAAAAATGCAGACATTGCAGAGAAGATGAACATATCGGAAAAAACAGTGGAAGGGCATTTGACTAAAGGCCTTAAAATCATTCGGGCTAAATTCAGGCTCGATCTGCTCCACCTGACAGTATTGTTTGCAATGTGTCTGCACGATACTTTTACTCACCAATAAATAAAAAATAAAACTTTTTTGTTACCCAAGCAAGGGTAATCTATATCTTTAGGATACTTATATATAGAATCTGGTATAAAATTGATTTTTATACTGCATATACTATTTCATATGAGCCCTGAAAAAATAGAAGATTTAGTTCAAAAGTATCTGAATGGTACTGCTACTCCCAAAGAACGTGAATTACTCGATTCCTGGTATCGTCGTCAGCAACAGAACACGCAAGTGTGGGAAGCTGAATCGGTGGATGAAGAGCAACTTGTGAAGGAAGAAATGTTCAACAATATCAAGAAACGCATTGCTCCGAACCGTTCCCGTAAATTTATTCCTGATTTTTACCGATACGCAGTTGCGGCTTCTATTATAGTTGCGCTTGTATCTACGGGCTTCTTCTTTTATAAATCGTCACGAATAATTAGTTCCGATTCAATGGCCATTGAGCAGGTCGTTATAGCTCCGGGAACCAATGGAGCTATTTTAACTTTGGCAGACGGCAAGAAACTAAAATTCGGAAATCATGCTTTTGTTCCCGTTAATCAGGGTAGCCTAGCTGCAATATCCAACTATTCTGATGGCTTGCTGCAATATAAAAATAGTCATCGTCAGGTTGGTAAACGTTTTGTTTACAACACACTCACTACTCCTCACGGAAATAAATTTGCTCTTGTTTTATCAGATGGCACCAAAGTGTTTCTGAATGCCGGCTCTACACTCCAATATCCCGAAACTTTTAATGGTTCTGAGCGACTCGTAAAGCTTACAGGTGAAGCATACTTTGAAGTAGTTCATAACACTAAGTCTCCATTCAGAGTGCAGGTTAAAGATCAGATTATTGAAGATATAGGAACTGCATTTAATGTAAGTGCTTATAATGATGAAGAATCTGCTACTGTAACTCTGGTGGAAGGAAGTGTGAAACTTATAAAGAACGAGAATGAAGTTATTTTAAAACCGGGACAAAAAGCACTGACTTCGGATGACAGTCGCGCTATTTCCGTAAAACCGGCCAATTTTGAATCGGAACTGGCATGGCGAAGTGATTTGTTCCATTTCGAAGATGTACAATTGCCAGTAGTGCTGAAACAAATTGCACGTTGGTACGATCTGGAAATAGCGTACGAAGGATCTATTCCATCGAAAACCATCAATGGAGAAATTTATAGAAATATGAATGGTGCGCAGGTGCTTACTATCTTAAAGAATTTGGGAGTAAATTTCAAACTGGATGGGAAAAAGCTTATTATAGTAAACAAATAATCAATATAAATAAAAAATAAAAAACAAATTTATGAAGTAGAAAAAATACCCGGCTAATTAAAATTCTCAATTAAATAATAACCGAATACGGTTCGATAACAAATTACGGTTTTTTCGCCGGAATATATCAACTTCCGGTATAAAAGAATTAGAACCCATTATTCATCAAAACACTCTATTTAATGAACTATCCTACTAATCAACCCATTTTAGATAATAGAACAGGATGGAAAATATTCCATCCCGTTTTTAAACTGATAGCGCTGACTTTATTGATGTTCTTATCATTTCAATCAGCAAATGCTCAATCAACTAATGCTATTAGTCTCAATTTTGAACATCAACCGTTGCCTAAAGTACTTAATGCAATAAAAAAACAGTCTGGTTTTGTATTTGTTTCCGGTGATATTGACTTAAAAAAGTACTATATCAATGTTCAGGTACAAAATGCAACTATAACACAAGCTCTAACTATGTGTCTTCAAAATCACGGACTTGATTTTCAGATTACCAATAAAACTGTAGTGATAACTAAATCATCGGCCAAGACCTCAAAAACAAATAAAGAGTCTTCTTCAAGATTCTTTGAGTTACGAGGACAGGTAAGAAGCAAAGATGGCTTACCACTTCGAGGAGCTTCAGTTCTTGTAAAAGACACTTATAATGGTACTTCAGTAGAACCAGATGGTGCATTTTCACTACCCGGTGTCGCTGACGATGCTGTGCTTCTTATTTCTTTTATCGGATACGAAGATTTGGAAGTAGAAGTGGCTGGACGATCCAATATCGGTACGGTACAGCTAACAGAAAAAGCAAATGAACTGGATGAAGTGAAGGTGCTGGCTTATGGTATAACCACCAGCAACCGGTATACTACGGGGTCGTCGGTGAAAATCACCAGTAAAGATATCGATAAGCAGCCGGTTGGAAACGTAATGCAGGCCTTGCAAGGAAAAGTGGCTGGTTTAGTGGTTAATCAAATGAGTGGTTTGCATGGAGGGGATATTAATGTGGAAATTCGTGGACAAAACTCAATTGATGTCGTCGGTTACGGTTCCACAGGCGCTGCTAATACATTAAGAAACGTACCTTTATACATTGTCGATGGTATTGCTTTTCCAGGTTCTTCTATCAACCAACAAGCTGCTAGTAAAGATCCGTCGGGTAATTACAATTATATTTTTGGACCGAATGGGAACGGTAGCCCGTTATCTACCATTAATCCGAAAGACATTGAAAGTATTGAAGTATTGAAAGATGCGAATGCAACGGCCATTTATGGTTCTCGTGGAGCAAATGGTGTGATTCTGATTACAACCAAAAAAGGAAAAATCGGGAAACCAACAGTCTCTGTCGATTTCAATTCCGGCATAAATATTACCAATACGAGTATGTCAATGCTTAATCTTAGTGATTATTTGGCATTACGGAAAGAAGCATTTGCCAATGATAATAAAACTCCAACAGCAAGCAATGCTCCTGACTTAACTTTGTGGAGCCAGACTGAAGCGATAAATTTCAAAAAACTATTGGTACCTGGTGCAGCTAAGTCATATACGGGTAATGTGTCGGTGTCCGGTGGAAGCAAAGGATATACATTCATGCTGTCGGGGAACTACTCTCGCTCGAATTCAGTTTTTAATGATAATCGCTCTTCAAACGACTATGGGTTTCATTTTAGTTCCGGTTATACCAGCCCTGACGAGAAGTTTAAAGCAACGGTGTCTGTCATGATGGGGAATAGCATCAGTAATTTAGCAGTTACCAATCTTTACTCTAGTGGTTATTCGTTGCCGGCAAATTTTCCATTATATAATAAGGATGGCAGCTTATATTGGTGGTCGAAAGGAATACCAAATATATCGAACCCACTATCTGACTTGAATACAAGTTATGATAATAAAATGAGTTCGCTAAATACCAGCATAAATTTAAGATATGCTATTACTCCCGATCTTGCTTTATCGCTGAATACCGGACTTAATAAAACACAATCGAATCAAACTTCTTTAAGTCCTAGTACTGCTTCTAATCCTAACTCGGCGTACTTTTCAATTTCGTCTACCAGTGTAGAATCGGTTAGTCAAAATCTGGTTTTTGAACCTCAAATCAATTATAATAAGGTGCTTGGCAATGGTTCGCTTACTGCATTGGTAGGAGCAACCTATCAAAAAACGACCAACGAACAACCGTATTATATTATGGCTTCCGGATTTGCTTCCGACTTATATCTATCGAATCTCGCTATGGCAAGTCGTTACACAGTTCGCAATGGATACAATGCCTACAAATATGCATCCATTTTTGGAAATGTAAATTATATCTACAAAGAGCGATATATTTTAAATGGTAATTTCAGACGCGATGGTTCGTCCAAATTTGGTCCCAATAATTTATACAGCAATTTTGGTTCTGTAGGGGCTGCCTGGATATTTACCGGTGAAAAGTTTTTCTCCAAAAAACCCGAGTGGTTTAGCTTTGGTAAAATAAGGAGTAGTTATGGACTGGTTGGGAGTGATAATGCAGAGAATTATTCCTTTCTTTCTACCTATGTTAATAATTCGAGTACTTATTACTCGGGATCAAATGGTTTAGTACCATCAAGACTGGCTAATCCGGATTATCAATGGGAAAAGTCCAAAAAATTTGAGCTAGCTACAGATTTTGGATTTTTCAAAGATCGGCTGTTATTAAATTTTGCATATTATAATAATAGAACAAGTAATCAATTATTACAATATGCATTGTCTTCGCAAACAGGCTTTAGCAGTTACACCGCAAATCTAGATGCGACTGTTCAAAATTCAGGATTTGAAATCACCTTGAGTAGTACTAATGTCCAAATGGGCAAATTTACATGGTCAGTATCTGCAAATGTGACTCTCCCTCAAAATAAGCTCTTATCATTCCCCGGATTATCAACGTCGGCTTATGCCAATTCGTTTGTTGTAGGCAGGTCTACAAGCGCTCTCTATCTGTTACATTATACGGGCACAGATAAAAATGGAAAGCCTACTTACCAGGATGTAGACAATGATGGTGTAATATCTACTGCATTAGGATCAAATACAGGTTACGGTGATTTAGTTTATAAAGGAAAATCAACTCCTGATATGTACGGAGGTCTTGTTAATACGATTAAATATAAAGAATTCCAATTGGACTTTTCGTTGAGTTTTACTTTTGGAGCTAAGAGTTTAGGAATACTCTCTTCGCTAAATTCTGCTCCGGGAAACCTGGCTAACTACCCGACTGCTGTAGTACAGGAAATGCGCGATATGGGTTTAGAGAAACTTTTTACAACTTCTACATGGTCATCGGATTTCAACTTGCTTAAACAATCTGATGCTTTATTGCAGAATATTTCGTATGGAAAGCTCAACAACGTATCGCTGTCCTACAATGTTCCTGAACATCTGGTTCGGAGTTTGAAAATTGGAGGATTACGCCTCTATGTGCAAGGGCAAAATCTACTTTGGTTTACGCTTTCCGGAAAATCATATACAGGTATAAATCCTGAAACAGGTTCTACTTCTGTTCCACCGGCTATAACTTTCGTTGGCGGATTACAGCTTTCATTCTAATTTATTAATTTGTACTATTATGAGAAAGTATAATTTCATTTCATATAAGAATATATGTATCGGCTGTTTACAGCTAATGATCGCGGTTCTATTTATAGGATGTAACAGTCTGGTAGAGTTAGATCCACCTAAAACAGAGGTATTAGCTTCTGATGTATTTAAAACCGATAAGAATGCTAGTGCTGCTGTAATAGGTATGTACAGCAGCATGATAACCGGCGCCTCTATGCTAAATATTGGTTATGGCTGCGGTCTTTCCGCCGATGAGAATGACGGCACGAATGCTATTTATCCGTTTACTGATTTTGCAACTAATAGTTTAACTTCATCCGACTATGGTGCTCAGGGATATTGGACGAGCTTTTATCAAACTATATATCAGGCAAATAGTATTATTGAGAATGCAACTGCCTCGACAGGAATGAGTGACTCTATAAAAACAAAGGTAATTGGACAAGCAAAATTTGTTCGGGGCTTAAGTTTATTTTATTTGGTCAATATGTTTGGTCCTGTGCCACTTGTTGTAAGCACCGACGTAAAAACCAATCGTGCCTTGAGTAGAGCACCAATTGCTGACATTTATGCACAGATAATATCTGATTTGAAAGATGCCGAAATCAAACTTCCAGTCGATTATACTACGTATGATAATAAAAGGGACAAGCCTATTCAAAAAACAGCCAGTGCATTGTTAGCAAAAGTTTATTTATATACAGCAGATTATGTCAATGCTGAAAAGAAAGCAACCGAAGTTATTAATACTACTGGTTTATACAAATTGCTGCCAACATCGGAAATTGGCAATGTGTTTTTAAAAGATAGCAAAGAAAGTATTTATGGGTTAAATACAGAAAGCAGTTCTGGGCAGCGCTTAACGACTGAGCAATATTATTATGAATATGGTAGTTTGTATGGAAGTTCATATGGATCAATGTATGTTATGCTTCCATCGCTTGCTGATGCCTTTGAATCTGGAGATGCCCGGAAAACAGCCTGGACAGGTTCTTTTGACTATAATGGAACCACCTATTATTACGATGCTAAGTACAAAGATTATGACGGGACATCATCTCCTCTGGAGTACTCAGTTGTATTAAGGTTATCCGAACTATACCTGATCAGAGCAGAAGCACGGGTGATGCAAACTGATATTCCAAATGGACTGAGCGATTTGAATACTATTCGTACCAGAGCGGGATTGGCTAATATTCAGTCTGCTTCAAAATCGGATGTATTGGATGCCATCATGCAGGAAAGACGTGTCGAACTATTTCTTGAATATGGAAACCGTTGGTTTGATTTGAAACGAACAGGTCGTGCGGACGCAGTGTTGAGTGCACTCAAACCTACAACCTGGAAATCAACAGCAGTACTATATCCTATACCATTGACTGAAATAAAAACAGCATCTCAACTAACGCAAAATGCAGGTTATTGAGGACATTGTGTTTCAAATTAATTACTAATTTTCAAAAACAATCAAAACTAGAAACTAACCAACCAGTCGGGTAGTACCGAACAAATAGGTGCTACTCACTGGTTGTACAATTATTATAAACAAACTATATGAACTTTTTCAACTATCGCTTGATAATTCTGCTAATTCTGTTCTTGACAACCGGAGTTGGTAGCTCTTTTTCCAAAAACAATAAAAAAACTTCAGAAAAGAAAGAAGCCCATAAAAATGCAGTTAATACAGATACAGTGCCGGGCTTAAGCAAGCCTCAAGCTTATGACAAGGTTATTACCGCTGATGCCAAGTCATTCAAAGGAGCCTTTATGGTTAGCAAAGTTAGGGATCGTTATTATTTTGAGATTCCGGATTCTATTTTGGGTCGGGATTTTCAGGTAATTAGCCGTATTGGCAAGGGTCCTGCTATACTGCGTAGACCTCCTGACGCTTTTGCCAATAGAGTTCTAGGGCATATGCAAATTCGTTTCACAAAAGGACCTAATGATAAATTGTTTATTAATCGTTTGGAATACGGTGAAGTTTCAGCTGATAGTTCAGCAAATGGTCTATATAGAGCATTAAAGATGAATTCTATTCAACCCGTTTATGCTGCATTCGACATTAAAGCCTACGGGAATAAATCAGTTGTAATTGATGTGACTGATTATTTGAATGGGGATTTAGCAATTATGACCGGTAACGTAAAAGAAGTATTTCAGGCAACGTCCTTTCAGGCAAATCGCTCTTATATTAATGCCGTAAATGCTTTTCCTGTGAATGTGGATATAGAAGCAGTAAAAACCTATGAAGGTAATCAGACTTCTATTACGGCTCAAATAAACACCAACTTTATATTGTTGCCTAAACAAATAATGCAAGTCCGTTATACGGATCAAAGAGTAGGATTTGATTCTCAGATGCGAACAGACTTTGATCAGGATGTTCAAAGAGGGAAAAAAGTAGAATTCATTAAAAAATGGCGTTTAGAGCCTCGTCCCGAAGATCTGGATCGTTATCAAAAAGGTGAATTGGTGGAGCCAGTAACGCCGATTGTTTTCTATATAGACCCTACTACACCCCAAAAATGGGTGCCATATATCATTAAAGCCGTAAATGATTGGCAGCCGGCATTTGAAAAAGCAGGTTTCAAAAATGCCATTTATGCTAAAGAAACAACAATGAATGACAGCTGTTGGAATGTCAGAGACGGGAGATTTAATACCATTGTTTATGCACCAACAACAGCAAGCGGAATAGTCCATAATCTTATAATCGATCCCAGAAGCGGTGAAATAATACAAGCGAGTATCCAAATAAACCATAACACCTTATCCGTACTGCATGATACTTATTTGATACAAGCAGGTGCTATTGACGAAAAAGCCAGAAAAGTTGAATATAGTACGGAGTTAATGGGCGAATTGCTTCACGTTGTACTTACGGGTCATGTTGGTAGTACATTAGGACTTTCAGACAACGCCGGATCTGCATCTACCGTTCCAGTCGCAAAACTAAGAGACAAGGAATGGGTTGCTAAACATGGAATAAGTCCTTCGATTATGCAAAATGTTATGTTCAATTATGTGGCACAACCAGAAGATAAGATGACCGGAAGCGAAATATTTGGGCATATAGGCGATTATGATAAGTGGGCTATCTTTTGGGGCTATAAATGTTTTCCACAAATGAATAATCCAATTGTTCTACGCGATTATCTTCGAAAAATTGTTGCCGATAGCTTAAGTATAAATCCGCGATTGTATTATGGCGCTACACCAAAAGAAAAAGAACTTGTTTCAGACCCTCGAAACCAGCCTTACAATTTAGGAAACGATGCGGTTGAAGCAAGCGCACTTGCTATTAAAAACTTAAAGATTGTAGCTGCCAACTTAGTAAAATGGACGGCCAAATCCGACGAGTTATATAGTCCTAACGGCGGAGATCTCGGTATTACTTCAAATGCTCTTTTCAATCAGTTTAGTAACTATTTGAAGACTGTCGCCAATATTTTTGGCACTTATTATTATAATCCTCACGGTGTCGAATCAAATGAAACGGTTTACAAGTGCGTGCCACTTGCGTTACAAAAAAAATCAATGACTTTTTTAAAAACAGAATTATTCGACAAGGTTCCTGAGTGGATTTTACCCGAAGCCACTGCAAATATAATGATTGATCTTCCGTATAATAATTTTATTTATTCTTTCGGAGCAGACTTTCTGAAATTGTTTTTATTTGATTCTAAACGATTGGGAAATATCAATTCAACTGCAGAAAGATTTGGAGCAAACAATACCTATTCACTTGCGATGTATTTTAGTGACCTTGATACCGGTGTATGGTCGGAATTAGGAACCTCCCAAAAAGTAAGCAGTTACCACATGGTTCTGCAAAAGATATATCTGGATGCTATGAATGATGTTATTGACGCTCCACGCGAGATTACGAACATTTCTGTAATTGCACTCACCAGAGGTCATCTTGTAGAATTAAAGGGAAAAGTGATCAATTCTTTGAAGTTAATTAAGGATCAAAGTTCGAAGGATCATTACCGGGATATATTAGCACAAATAAACAAACTGACAGATCCGAAAAGAGTAGCTCCCGCACCGACTCTACCTCAATCTCCCAAAGGACAGAATAAAGTTCAGGCAGATATACGTTTTTGGAAGAATGAGTCAGTTCAATTTTAAATTATTAATAAACTCCGTATCTATGTTACATAAAAAACAGTGTAATATTTTAGCCTTATTGTTCTTGACATTTGTCTTAAATGCGCAAATAATTTCACCGGTATCTTCAGTTGTGGAGAGCGTCCCGGTTGCGTTTGACAAACTGATAACTTCGGAAGCAAAAGTAAATAAAGGATTAATAAATGTATATACTTTAAACAATCGTTATTATTTCGAGATTAAAGATTCAATATTAAACCGACCGATCCTGATTTTAAATAGAATCTTACAATCTTCTGCGGCTATAGACAAAATGAAAGAAGGTTATTCAGGAGAAGAACTAGGTGAAAATACAATCATGTTTAGCAAAGGGCATGGCCAAAAAATTGTTATCAATACTTATATTGATGAAGAGCGTTCAAAAGACTCTACCGAAAATGGATTAAAACGAGCATTGGACAACAATAATATTCCCGGAGTACTTATGTCTTTTGATATAAAAGCCTATGGTCCTACTACTAATTCTTGTATTATTGATGTTACTGACCTTATTGCAGGTAATACTAGTTTTATTTCAGGAAATTATTATAGCCTAAAAAGTTTTCAGTCCGACAAATCCTACATGGATAAGATTTATTCTTATCCAAATAATACCGAGATACAGGGGTTTAAAACATACAGTGTTGGTCAAAAAGACAGTACAATGTCTGTGATCCTTAATACTTCATTTTTATTGTTGCCTACTATACCCATGCGTGAACGTTATAATGATCCTCGGGTAGGTTATTTTACTCCTTATAATTTTGATTTCGATAAGGATCCTCAACATGCAGAAATGCTACTCAAAATTCTACGTTGGAGATTAGAACCAAAACCTGAAGATATTGAGAGATATAAACGTGGAGAACTGGTTGAACCTATAAAACCAATCGTTTTTTATATTGATCCGGCTACGCCCAAAGTATGGGTTCCCTATCTCATACAAGGGGTAGGTGACTGGCAAGTGGCTTTTGAAAAAGCAGGTTTTAAAAATGCAATTCGAGCAATTGAAGTTTCTAAAAACGATACCACTTGGAATATCAATGACTCTCGCTACAGTGTTATTGTTTATAAACCGTCCTTAATGGCAAATGCAGCAGGGCCAACCATCATGGATTCTAGAAGTGGCGAAATTATTGCTTCACATGTCAGTTGGTATCATAATGTAATGACTATTTTGCACGATTGGTATATGCTGCAGGTTGGGGCAACTGACAAAAAAGCACAACATCAAGAGTTCAGCTCTGAATTGATGGGCCAGCTAATTCGCTTTGTTTCCTCACACGAGATTGGACATACGTTGGGGCTAAAACATAATTTTGGCTCTTCGTCAACCGTTCCGGTTGAAAAATTACGCAATAAAAAATGGGTTGAAGAACATGGTCACACTCCGTCTATTATGGATTATGCACGTTTCAACTATGTGGCACAGCCAGAAGACAGTATTTCCGACAAAGGGATATTTCCCCGGGTGGGAGATTATGACAAGTGGGCAATTGAGTGGGGATATAGAGTGTATCCTGATATTAAAGATGTTCGTGCCGAAACAAAAGTGCTCTTCAAATTGATAACAGACAGTTTGAAAGCAAATCACAGATTGTATTATGGCGAACAAGCTTTTTTTGGTTTAATTGATTCTCGTTGTCAGAGTGAAGATTTAAGTGATAATGTGATGGTTGCAAATATGTATGGAATTAAGAATCTCAAAAAAATACTTGCAAATCTACCAGAATGGTCAAAAATGCCTTCCGATCAGTTTGGTATATTGGCGGGGAATGGATTAAGACGAAATTATTCGGCTCTACTTACTCAACTGTTTACTTATCACCAACATGTGATTAATACAATTGGCAAAGGTTACTATGATTATACAACAGTGGGTGATACAACTAAGGTGTTTACTCTTATTCCCAAGAGCAAGCAAAAAGAAGCCATGGCTTATCTCAATAAGCAAATCTTTTGTCAAGAGCCAACTTGGATGAGACCGAAAGAAGTCATAGACCAGGTTTGGATTCCTACAAGTGGACAATTATCTCAGTTTGTAGCTGACGATGTATTGACTCAACTTTTAATTCCACAAAAACTGCTCAATCTGGAAAATGCAGCTTTATTGTATGGCGAAAAAACATATACACTACGAGATTTTCTTCATGATTTAGATTATGGAATATGGGCTGGACTTTCAGTAAGTACTCCTGTAGATGGTTATCATATTACATTGCAACAAAAATACGTTTCATCATTATTAACTGTAGTGGGAGGAAATTTGGGAAACAACCCAACTTCAGGAGTGGTAAGAGCCCATTTAATGTCTCTAAAAAGTAGAATTAAGCTTGTATTACCAACAATTAGTGATAAAACTACTCTATATCATTACAACGATATACTGATTCAGCTTAATTCAATATAGAATTAGATGCTTGCAAGAAAAACATTCGTTCTTTAATCTTCTTTAATCTGCGGATGGTCCCCTGTTGAAAGTTAGTTTTCAACAGGGGATTCTTTTTGAAAGTAAATCTTTAGTCTAAAAAATATTCGATATCCGTTACTTCCACCTGCCGGAATAAATTTGCTATATTTGCCCTTCTTAATTGATTTTGCAACTCTAATGGATATAAAACAATCTTTCGACCCTATTGTGGATCCGAAAACAACTATTCTTATTTTGGGAACCATGCCCAGTGACAAATCGCTGGCACTGGCGGAGTATTACGGAAATCCCCGAAATCGTTTCTGGAAAATCATTGCAACCATAACAAACAATGAATTGCCACTCACCTATTCCGACAAAAAAGAGCTTTTGAAGAAAACAGGCATTGGCGTTTGGGACGTGGTACACAAAGCCAGCCGTAAAGGCAGTCTGGACAGTGCCATAGAAAATGAGGAACCCAATGATCTGGATAATTTTATAGCAACACATAAGAATATAAAAGTGGTAGGATTCAACGGAGCAAAATCGGAAGCCTTGTTTAATAAATATTTCGACCGCAAACCGGGAATCAAGTATGTGTCATTGCCCAGCTCAAGCCCTGCTAACGCAGGTATCGGCTTCGACGCTCTCTGCAATGTGTGGCAGCAATTGCTAGGATGATAGGTAGCCGGTTTATTTGGTCCCTTTGTCTAAATGGATAATTCAAAGCATCATTTATGTAATCAATAATAATTAGTGATGTGTTTTTGTAGGCTACATTCAGATAAACAGTTTTGTCTTGTAACTCGTAACTATTTTCTTGTAACTACTTAATGTGAATCTTTCTTTCGAACTTTCATTAATTTATAAATACGGGCCTGCAAAGCTAATTATTTATAACTTCCAGGGCTTTGAACCGAATGCAAATAATAAATTGTTTTTTCCTCTCGTTTCATATACTGATAAGTAATAATATTTAACGATCTGTTATCTGAAAGCAAAATTTAGATAAACAGTCTTGTAACTCGTAACTGTTCACTTGTAACTAATTAAGCTTTTAATGGTCGGAACAAAATGAGAAAACGCTGTAATCTACCCATGTTGGTATTAGTCTCTTTATTGATTTTGTTGTCTTCCTGTGCCGTTCAAAATGGGGTTCAGGTTGGAGTAAATCTTCCGGTAAACAAGCAACTTAATTATTCTATAACAACCGGACCTGTGCGGGTACAATCCACACCTTTCTGATTTCTATCCCCTCTCGCTTTCCCAATGTCCTGCTTTCCCCCGTCGCGCGGATAGAGCAGTCCTGATTAAACACAAAAAATAATATTTTCGGGTCGGACTGAAAAACCGGATCCTTCTTAGTCTCTGATGGTTTTTGATTCAGAAAATATAAATCAAATCATTGTTGTCCGGTAATAAATAGTAGATTCTGCGCTTTGCTCAGAATGACAGGTTATTACATTCTATTTGTAGGAGATGGGGTCGGTTGGCGGCGTAGCCGCCAACCGACCCCATCTCCCAAACATAAAACATTGATTGTCATTTCGAACGAAGTGAGAAATCTTTTACAAAAACTTGATATATGAAGTTTACCGGACAACAGTGATTCAGAAAATATAAATAAAAATCATTTTTTTTCATTCCTCTAAAATATTTCTCCATTTCATTTGTCTTCCTAAGTAGAGAGCGATCTCAAAAGAATCAAAAGTAAAGAATTTAATATTTTAGGGAGAAGTAAATGACTATAGTTTACATTAGTTTGGTAATTTTGCTCTTGCTGTTGATTGGCGGCAAATTACACAGAAAGAAACATGGAAGAAACAGGATTGTGCATGTGCTGGAGAAAAATTGCACCAGATGCCGGAGTTGCCTGAAAAAATGTAATCATAATGTGCTCGATCTGGTTAAGGATGAAAAAGGAACGCACATTGAACTGAAAAATCCCGATAACTGCACCGGTTGTGGCGATTGCATTAATGCTTGTCGGTTTAATGCGCTTGAATTCGTTCAGCGGGTTGATACAAAATCAAAATAAGATGAATTATTCAGGCGGTACAAAGGCCTGGGATGATTGCGGTGCTTGTTGCGATGTATTTAGTTTGTTTATCCAGTTGTGTATCCCCCCTCAGGAACAAACCGTGTTATGGAACAGGACAAATAAAAGAATTGGCTGTAAAGGCCTTAAAAACATTTTAGTACTCTTACAAAGAAAATAATAATTTTAAATAAAAACAAATATGAAAACTCATATAATTAAACGTATAGCTTTAATGCTGGCAATGATACTTGGTCTTAGCATAATCATTATGGTTTTGTGGAATCTGCTTGTTCCCGCTATTTTCAGACTTGCGTTCATCAATTTCTGGCAAGCTTTAGGATTGTTTGTTCTTGCACGTCTGCTTTTCGGAGGCATGGGTGGTCGGTTCATGGGTATGGGAATGCATTCTCAACACAATGCTATCCGTGAAAAATGGATGAAAATGACACCCGAAGAACGTAAAGAGTTCGTACACCACAGGCATCACCACGGACACGATTTCAGATCCGATTTTTTCGATGCCGAAAAACCTGAAAAAGAATTATAAGGTGGCAACCGAACCAACACCGGAAAATATCAAAGAACTGATTGCAGAACATCAACCGCAGTTGAAATCGTTTATATCCAAACGGGTAGCGAGTAAAAAAGATGCGGAAGATATTCTGCAAGATGTGTTTTATCAATTACTGAAAACCGTCAATACCACCATGAACCCGATTGAACACGTATCGGCATGGCTGTACAAGGTTGCACGGAATACAATTATCAACGCAGGCATTAAAAAGAAAGAAGATGAATTGCCTTTTTATCCCGACGATGAAAGCGACAGCGATGTGTTGAGTGATTTTTCGGAAATTTTATTTTCTAATGGAGAAACTGTGCCCTCGCCCGAGACGGAATACCTGCGTTCGTTGGTTTGGGTTGAACTGGAAAATGCACTTTCGGAGCTTCCGCCGGAACAGCGTCAGATATTTGAGCTTACTGAATTGGATGATATTCCGGTAAAGGACATTGCAGAAGCAACCGGAGTAGGAGTAAATACCTTGTTATCCCGAAAACATTATGCAGTATTATTTCTTCGCAAACGATTGGCCGGTTTATATGCCGATATTATTTGTTCGTGAAATTGATATCAACAAGTATTTTCCAATATAAGTAAGTCGTATTTATTATTGATATATTTCTTAATTCTTTATGTTTTTAGACCCCTAACCCCCAAATGGGGGCTTAAGAGTGCGTCAGAGAATTGATTTTACATAAAAAGAAATGTTAGAAACTACGTCTTTAAGCCCCCATTTGGGGGTTGGGGGTCACAATCAAAACATATCATTAAATATTATTGATTACTTATATTGTTAGGTCGGATTTTTTAATCCGACCTTTTTACATTCTAAGGAGACAACTGTTCGTCTCGGTAATTTAAAAAAAAACGGAACTGTTGATATATTCAATATTATATTGTTTCACCAGTTATTCGTATTATCCACTGCTTCTTTTACTTATTCTATCATCAAAATAGGGTATTTTATATACTTTTTTGCCTATTTTATGTGATTGCCCTTTTCTTTTTGGTCTGGTACTTTTGCACTCATTAATCATCTTAGTAAATAATAATGAAATCAATCAGACTAATTTTATTCTTTTTAATAGGGGGCTTTTTTCTACAAGCTCAGAACTCTTCATTCCGGGGGCGGATTCTTACGCATGACGGGCAACCGGCTGAACATGTTTCCGTGATAGTGAAGGGCACAGATAAAGCAACCACATCCGATGGAAGTGGCGAGTATCTGCTTCAACATCTGAAAAGCGGTAAGTACACCGTTTTATATAGTTATATAGGTTTACAAACACAACAAAAAACAGTAGAACTCACCAACGGGGTTCAAACAGTGGTAGACGATGTGATTCTGGCCGAAGATTCAAAGAAATTGAAGGAAGTGGAAGTCGTGGCGCATAAGCGTAATCCTTTTTCTGAAAAAACGAGTCAGTTAGTTGCTAAGTTGCCACTCACCGATATGGAAAATCCTCAGGTTTACAATACCATTCCCAAAGCATTGCTCAAAGAGCAGGTGGTAACTAACCTGAACAGTGCTTTGAGCAATGCAACCGGTATTACACGCCTGTGGGAAAGTACAGGACGCGGAACCGATGGAGCCGAGTATTATAGCATGAGGGGGTTTTCGTTGCAACCCACTATTGTAAACGGAGTAGCCAATATAAATAATGGTGCATTGGATCCGGCCAATATTGAGAACATCGAAGTTATCAAAGGTCCTTCGGGAACGTTGTACGGCGGCAACCTGATTTATTACGGTGGGCTGATCAATATCAATACCAAAAGACCGTATGATACTTTTGGAGGCGAGTTGGGTTACATTACCGGAAGTTATGATTTGCAACGGGTGACTGCCGATATTAATACCCCGCTGAGCCCGAAAGCTTCTCTTCGGATTAATGCTGCTTATCATTCCGAAAACTCCTTTCAGGATGCCGGAACTACAAAATCTTTTTTCATTGCCCCGAGTTTTAAATTCAAAGCATCCGACAGACTGACTTTCCTTATTAATACGGAATACAAATCAGGGGAAAAAGCCAATGTGCCCATGCTTTTCTTGAGTCGTTATAGCGCTTTGTCGTTTTCCGACATGAGCTTGTTTGAAAACAATTATAAAAAGTCTTACACCAGTAATTCGCTCACCATTCAGAATCCTACTTTCGGAATGCAGTCGCAGGCTTTGTACAAGATTGGGAATGGTTGGAACTCACAAACCATCTTATCAACCGGAAGCACCAAAACCGACGGTTACTATCAGTACCTTTGGGATTTGGCAAACGGAAGTGATTTTATTCGGTATATATCGAAAAGAAACGGTCAAACCAATACGATGGATGTGCAACAAAACTTCATGGGCGATCATAAGTTTGGTCAGTTCCGCAATAGGGTAGTAGTAGGAGTGGATTATCTGCAAAAAGAAATTCAAAACAATAGCACAGGATGGGTTGGCGATGGTACTGTTTCGCTCAAGAACCAAACCGATACAGGTGTTCTTACAACACAGAGTGTCGATGCTTTGCTGGTAAGTTCACAAGAAGGGGTATCAAGTGCAACAACCAAAGTCTGGAGTGGATATGTTTCGGATGTTCTCAATTTCACTCCACAGCTTTCGGCATTGGTAGGTCTGCGTGTAGATAACTTTAGCGGAACCAGTACCGAAAACACCAAAAGCCAGACAACTGCTTCTCACAAACTTGGTCTTGTTTATCAGCCTTTGTTGGATAAAGTATCTGTATTCGGAAACTATATGAATGGCTTTACAAATCTTGACCCGGTGGAGGTTTCGGATGTAAACGGACAAAATGCAACCACTAAAATACTGAAACCCGAGCGAGCCAACCAGTGGGAAGTGGGAGTGAAGACCAATCTGTATAAAGACCGACTTTCGCTCACGGCTAGCTATTACAATATTTTAGTGTCGGACAAATCGATGACCGACCCCAATAATGTAAATAATGTGATTCAGGATGGAGAGGTGGAAAGCAAAGGTGTTGAAATCAGTCTTATTGCCAATCCAATAGCTGGACTAAATATAATCACAGGTTTTAGTCACAACGATAACAAAGTGACTAAAGATGCAGCGGATGGTGGATACCTGGGTATGCGGACTGAAGAGTCGGGACCTGCCGATTTATTTAATCTTTGGATGAGCTATAAACCGGAGTTTGATGCACTGAAGGGTTGGGAAATTGGTTTTGGTAGCAATTACGCCAGTAAGTATAGCACACTGAATCGGAGTACTACCGGTAGCTTCACCTTGCCTAGTTATACCATATTCAATGCTATGATTTCGTATGGTGCAGACAATTATAGTATTACTCTGAAAGCTGATAACATAGGCAATAAAAAGTATTATAGTGGATGGAGCACGGTGACTCCTCAGAAATTGCGTACAATATCGCTTGCTCTGAATTATAAATTCTAAAAAGAGTTTTGTACATATACATATAGTTTGATTTATTAGACATAAGCACAAAGAAGGTGGAACCAAACGGTTCCACCTTCTTTGTCTTTAAAATCCATTGTCAATCTTCAATCCACTAGGGTTCTATTAAGCTTCCAGCTTTTCTTTCAAGAACTTTCCGGTATACGATGCTTCACAATGAATAATGTCCTCGGGAGTTCCTTCAAATACAAGGTTTCCTCCTTTGTCGCCGCCTTCGGGACCAATATCAATAATATGGTCGGCACATTTAATTACTTCAATATTATGTTCGATAATGATAACCGTATGTCCTTTGGCAATAAGTGCATCAAAAGCTTTCATCAATGTTTTAATGTCGTGAAAATGTAAACCGGTAGTTGGTTCGTCAAACACAAAAATAGTCGGTTCGGGTTTTTCATTTGCCAAAAACGAAGCCAGTTTTACACGTTGGCTCTCACCACCCGACAGTGTGCTGGATGATTGTCCTAGTTTTACATATCCAACCCCAACGTCTTGCAGCGGTTTCAACCGTTTTACAATTTTCTTTTCGGTATTTCCGGTTTGTGCCGAGAAAAATTCGATAGCCTGATTTACGGTCATTTCCAGGACATCGAATATATTCACCCCCTTGTACATCACTTCCAGGATATCTTGTTTGAAACGTTTCCCGTGGCAATGTTCGCACTCCAGTACCAGGTCGGCCATAAACTGCATTTCCACTGTTACCGTTCCTTCACCCTGACATTCTTCGCATCGTCCGCCTTCGGTATTAAACGAAAAGAACGAAGCCGTGTAATTCATTTGTTTGGAAAGTTGCTGATCGGCAAATAATTTACGAATTTCGTCGTACGCTTTTATATAAGTCACCGGGTTGGAGCGCGAAGAACGACCGATAGGGTTCTGATCAACAAACTCGATGTCCTTGGCCAGATGCATACTGCCTTTCAAAGTTCCAAACTGTCCTGTACGATCGGCTACACCACCATAATGCTTTTTCAGCGCAGCATAAAAAACTGTTTTGACCAGCGATGACTTTCCCGAGCCACTCACGCCGGTAACCACTGTCATTACATTTAATGGAAACTTGACATTAATTCCCTTCAGGTTGTTTTCGCGGGCTCCGATAACTTCAATGTAGTTATTCCATTTCCGGCGCTGAACGGGAATATCAATTTTTTCCAGTCCAAATAAGTATTTTAATGTATAGGAATTCTCAATCTCTGCCGTAGCTGCTTTGCTTTTCGCTGATGCAGTCAGAGCAGGTACACCCTGAAAAACAACTTTTCCACCCAGTCTACCGGCGTTAGGACCAATGTCAATTAGGTAATCGGCAGCACGCATAATCTCTTCATCGTGTTCCACTACTACCACGGTGTTTCCCAGGTCGCGGAGTTGTTTCAATACCTTGATCAATAAATAGGTGTCGCGCGAATGTAAACCAATGCTTGGTTCGTCCAGGATATACAAAGAACCTACTAAGCTGCTTCCCAACGAAGTGGCCAGATTGATCCGCTGACTTTCACCACCCGAAAGGGAGTTCGATAGTCGGTTAAGCGTCAGATATCCCAATCCTACATCGAGTAAAAAGTGGATTCGGTTGTTGATTTCAAGCAGTAAACGTTTAGCAACTACAGCATCTTGTTCGTCTAACTGAATGCTTTCAAAGAAATCATTCAATGTAACAATGGACATAAGCACTAATTCTGAAATAGATTTACCAGCAATACGAATATAGGATGCTTCTTTCTTCAACCGACTGCCATTACATTCCGGACAAATGGTTTTTCCCCGGTAGCGGGCCAGCATTACGCGGTACTGAATTTTGTACTGATTGGATTCCAAATGCTTGAAGAATGCATTTAGACCTTCGAAATATTTGTTTCCGCTCCAAAGCAACTGCCGTTGATCGTCGGTTAGTTCATAATAAGGTTTATGGATAGGAAAATTGAATTTGGCTGCAGTGTGAATCAACTTGTTTTTCCATTCGCTCATCACTTCGCCTCTCCAACACACAACGGCATCTTCAAAGATGGAAAGTGTTTTGTTTGGGACTACAAGATCTTCATCAATGCCAATTACACGTCCGAATCCTTCGCACACAGGACATGCGCCAATGGGACTGTTGAAACTAAAAGTGTGCACAGTCGGAGTTTCGAATACCATGCCGTCTGCTTCGAATTTTTTGGAGAAATAAAGCATCTTTGTTTCATCGCCCACAATCACTTTCAGTATGCAAACGCCATTTCCTTCCGAGAAAGCAGTTTCTATGGAGTCGGTCAGTCGGCTGATAGCAGTTTGTGTATGTTCCACCACCAGTCGGTCAATAAGCAAATAGACTTCATCGGTGTTATTCTCCGCATTGTTTTTTATTATATCCGAAATTGAGCAGGTCTCTCCCTGAATGTCCACCCGGGTGAAACCTTGCAGAAGTAAACTTTGTAGTTGTTCATTCATCGTGCGGTCGCTGTTTGGAATGACAGGGGTTAATACCATCAATTTTGTACCTTCTGCCAACTCCATGGCTGCATCTATCACATCCTGAGCTTCATGTTTTCGTACTTCATCGCCTGAGACGGGGGAATAGGTTCTACCTATACGAGCGTACAATAGTTTTATATATTCGTAAATTTCGGTGGAGGTTCCAACCGTCGAACGGGGATTACGTGAATTTACTTTTTGTTCTATGGCAATCGCGGGTGGTATGCCCTTAATATAATCCACTTCCGGTTTACTCATACGTCCCAAAAACTGACGCGCGTAAGCCGATAAACTTTCTACGTAGCGGCGTTGCCCTTCGGCATAAAGTGTGTCAAATGCCAATGATGATTTTCCGGAACCGGAAAGCCCTGTTATTACCACTAATTTATTTCGTGGAATTTCGACATCAATATTTTTCAGGTTGTGAACCCGGGCTCCTTTTATTATGATATTTCCTTGTTTGGACATGTTTTTGTGTATTGAAACTTGATTTGCAGTTGAATTCCTGCATTTAGTCATTGATTTTGTTTGTTTTTTTATGACCTGCAAAGATACAGCATAAGATAGAAATAATGAATAACGGACCTCAATTAATTATTCTATATGCGAAATCGATTGTCTCCTACGTTTTGGTTCTATCTTTATACTTGTCTGAATCTGTACAAACCTCTTTGAGATAATTTATTTTGTTCATTTCGCAGACTTTCTGCATAAAAACATACTATAAAGAATATATATACTCTTCTTGTATTCTCATAAATATGCAGAATATCCATATTTAATCATATTATTCAGTTAAATCAGAATATTTATGATTAAATATGGTGGCATATGCAAAATAGTTAGTACTTTTGCGGTATATCTAAATAATTATGCATTTATGAAGAACAAACGAAACCGTTTACAGATTATTTCGGAAATTCTTCGGTCTACTTTAGTTGGTAGTCAGGAAGAGTTGCTAAAGATTCTAAGTGAACGACAGTGCGAAGTCACGCAGGCAACATTATCACGTGATTTGAAATTACTGAAAGTTGCCAAAACACCTTTGTCGAATGGAGCTTATAAGTACATTTTACCTTCGTACAACAAGCCTCTTCCTACTACCGGAACTGTCAACACATTAATTTCTCATGGAGCTGTATTAAGCATGGAGTTTTCCGGGCAATTGGGTGTGGTAAAGACGAAACCGGGATATGCCAGTGCTATTGCCTGGGATATTGATAACAAAGCTACCGACCATGTGTTGGGAACAATAGCTGGTGACGATACTATTTTAGTGATTCCCCGTGAGGGTGTAACCCGGGATGAAATTCTCGAAATGATGAATATTACCTTTTCAGAAAAGGAATAAATAGGAAATGAAGTGGAAAACTTTACGAAGTTGACACTTTGTAAAGTTAAATTGAACTCATTCAAAATTGAATATGGACAAAGAGATTGCCGTTGGAGAGATAACGGTACAAATTGCTGATGAGCGTTTTTTAGGTTATGTTGATACTATTTTGACCACTATTGCAGTTGCGGCCAAAGTTCGTGGAACAGGAATTGCCAGACGCTCGCCCGAGTATATCGAGCAAAAAATGAAAGAAGGAAAAGCTATCATAGCTTTAGCAGGAGAGGAATTTGCTGGATTTTGTTATATTGAAACTTGGGGCAATAAAAAATTTGTTGCTAATTCCGGATTAATAGTTGTGGATAAGTTTCGCGGACATGGTTTAGCTAAAAGGATTAAACGCAAGGCTTTTGAGCTTTCACGCCAACGCTATCCGGATGCTAAAATTTTTGGATTGACGACTGGTTTGGCTGTTATGAAAATAAATTCGGAGTTAGGCTATAAACCTGTGACATTTTCGGAACTTACAGATGATGCTGCTTTTTGGAAGGGTTGTCAGAGCTGCGTAAACTACGATATTCTTCAACGAACTAATCGTAAGCACTGCCTTTGCACCGGAATGTTGTTTGATCCGGCAAAAGATAATACGGATAAATAAAAAATAATCAAATAAAAGGTCTGGTAGAAACCAGTGTTTTTTGTATAGAATGGCTGGCCGAATCCTTTGACTTTAGATAAAAAGAAAAATGAAAGAAAAAGTTGTATTAGCATTTAGTGGAGGGTTGGACACTTCGTTTTGTGCAAAGTATTTAGCCGAAGAAAGAGGTTATGAAGTACACACTGCGGTAGCTAATACCGGTGGTTTCAGTGAAGAAGAGTTGAAAGTGATTGAAGATAAAGCATTCCGATTGGGCGCTGTAAGTCATGTGGCATTGGATGTAACTCAGGAGTACTACGAAAAAAGTATCAAGTATATGGTTTTTGGTAATGTACTTCGTAATGGAACCTATCCTATTTCGGTTAGCTCGGAACGCATCTTTCAGGCAATTGCTATTATCAATTACGCTAAAGAGATCGGAGCCGATTATGTTGCACACGGTAGTACAGGTGCGGGAAATGATCAGGTTCGTTTTGACCTTACTTTTGATGTGTTGGCTCCTGAAATTAAAATATTGACTC